>WPCG01065315.1_pt1 | contig 41292 bp, 34 predicted proteins | sample 5403311 | NCBI WGS metagenome assembly WPCG01 (sample SAMN12869467, study PRJNA574797) | sludge metagenome | isolation source: wastewater treatment of Control | place: China:Beijing | collected 2019-05-17
CCACGCCCTAAACGATGTCAACTAGCTGTTGGGGCCTTCGGGCCTTAGTAGCGCAGCTAACGCGTGAAGTTGACCGCCTGGGGAGTACGGTCGCAAGATTAAAACTCAAAGGAATTGACGGGGACCCGCACAAGCGGTGGATGATGTGGATTAATTCGATGCAACGCGAAAAACCTTACCTACCCTTGACATGTCTGGAATCCCGAAGAGATTTGGGAGTGCTCGCAAGAGAACCGGAACACAGGTGCTGCATGGCTGTCGTCAGCTCGTGTCGTGAGATGTTGGGTTAAGTCCCGCAACGAGCGCAACCCTTGTCATTAGTTGCTACGAAAGGGCACTCTAATGAGACTGCCGGTGACAAACCGGAGGAAGGTGGGGATGACGTCAAGTCCTCATGGCCCTTATGGGTAGGGCTTCACACGTCATACAATGGTCGGGACAGAGGGTTGCCAAACCGCGAGGTGGAGCTAATCTCAGAAACCCGATCGTAGTCCGGATTGTAGTCTGCAACTCGACTACATGAAGTCGGAATCGCTAGTAATCGCGGATCAGAATGTCGCGGTGAATACGTTCCCGGGTCTTGTACACACCGCCCGTCACACCATGGGAGTGGGTTCTACCAGAAGTAGTTAGCCTAACCGCAAGGAGGGCGATTACCACGGTAGGATTCATGACTGGGGTGAAGTCGTAACAAGGTAGCCGTATCGGAAGGTGCGGCTGGATCACCTCCTTTCTAGAGACGTTCCATCCGGGTTTGCCTGGATGCGAACCAAGCCCGTGACACCCACACTTATCGGTTGTTTGTAGCAGCAAGGAGTAGGACGTGAGGCTTAAGGCGCGGCCTTATGCACTGCGATGGGCTCCGGGAAGAATACGGGTCCATAGCTCAGCTGGTTAGAGCACCGTCTTGATAAGGCGGGGGTCGTAGGTTCAAGTCCTACTGGACCCACCAGTTGCAGTAAAGGGAGAAGGGTAAAGGGGGAAGGGTGCAAATCCAACCCTTCACAAGCGGCGTAGCCGCATCCCCCTTCCCCCTTCACGAACAAAGGGGGATTAGCTCAGCTGGGAGAGCACCTGCTTTGCAAGCAGGGGGTCGTCGGTTCGATCCCGTCATCCTCCACCACTTTCCCTGGGTGGGTATTAGAGTGAATCGTGAACAGTAAGCAGAGAACGGAGAGTTGAGTTCTGCTTAGTGTTCACCGTTTACGGTGAATGGCTGTTCTTTAACAATTTGGAAGAAGGTGAATTGAATTCTGGCATCTAGTGATGGGTGCCTAAGAGCTGGGCGTAGCAGCCTGACTTGAATGAATTCATTTCATGGGTTGAGTTGTATCTTTGACGCGTGCTTGCGAACCAGCGGCGCGCGGCAAACATGACTTTGCCACTGGAACTGGCGCAAGCTGGGGAAAGTGAAGAAGTTGAAGTAAAACCGAACCTGTAATGAAGGACCTGGCGCAAGTCAGGGCTCAAAGTTATAGGGTCAAGCGACTAAGTGCATGTGGTGGATGCCTTGGCGATCACAGGCGAAGAAGGACGTGGTAGCGTGCGAAAAGCTTCGGGGAGCCCGCAAACAGGCTTTGATCCGGAGATATCCGAATGGGGAAACCCGGCCCGCAAGGGTCATCCTGCTCTGAATACATAGGGGCAGAGAAGCGAACCGAGTGAACTGAAACATCTAAGTAACTCGAGGAACAGAAATCAACCGAGATTCCCAAAGTAGTGGCGAGCGAAATGGGACTAGCCTTCACGATTTAGCCATCGACTTAGCAAAACGGATTGGAAACTCCGGCGACACAGGGTGATAGCCCCGTATGCGAAAAGTGGATGGTGGAACCAGGCGTGAGACAAGTAGGGCGGGACACGTGGAATCCTGTCTGAACATGGGGGGCCCATCCTCCAAGGCTAAATACTCGTGATCGACCGATAGTGAACCAGTACCGTGAGGGAAAGGCGAAAAGAACCCCGGGAGGGGAGTGAAATAGATCCTGAAACCGCATGCATACAAACAGTGGGAGCCCCTGCTTCAAGCGCTTTGCGTTTGAAGCAGTGAAGGGCGAAGGGTAAAGGGAGAAGGGTAAAAGCGAAATGCGGACACCCTTCCCCCTTGAGCGCCGCAAGGCGCGGACCCTTCACCCTTTACGCTTCGAAGACAGAGTCTTTGAAGCAGGGGTGACTGCGTACCTTTTGTATAATGGGTCAGCGACTTACGTTCAGTTGCGAGCTTAACCGAATAGGGGAGGCGTAGCGAAAGCGAGTCTGAATAGGGCGATTAGTAGCTGGATGTAGACCCGAAACCAGATGATCTATCCATGGCCAGGATGAAGGTGCCGTAACAGGTACTGGAGGTCCGAACCCACTAACGTTGAAAAGTTAGGGGATGAGCTGTGGATAGGGGTGAAAGGCTAAACAAATCTGGAAATAGCTGGTTCTCCTCGAAAGCTATTTAGGTAGCGCCTCGTGAATCACTCTTGGGGGTAGAGCACTGTAATGGTAGTGGGGGTCATTGCGACTTACCGCGCCATAGCAAACTCCGAATACCGAGAAGTGCAATCACGGGAGACAGACATCGGGTGCTAACGTCCGGTGTCAAAAGGGAAACAACCCAGACCCTCAGCTAAGGTCCCAAATGACATGTTAAGTGGTAAACGATGTGGGAAGGCACAGACAGCTAGGAAGTTGGCTTAGAAGCAGCCATCCTTTAAAGAAAGCGTAATAGCTCACTAGTCGAGTCGTCCTGCGCGGAAGATGTAACGGGGCTCAAACATGTAACCGAAGCTAGGGATGCACGCCTAATTTAAGCGTTCTCAATACTCCTTCAAGCTGGACGAGGCTAACTTGCGAAGCAAGTTAAGCGGCATAGCCGCGGCCGAGGCCAAAGCGTTTCAACGATAGTCGAGACGTAAACAAAGCTGAAAGAGATGAAGAACGAGAGAGCTTAAGTTAGGCGTGCATGGTAGAGGAGCGTTCTGTAGGTCTGTGAAGGTGTGCTGTGAGGCATGCTGGAGATATCAGAAGTGCGAATGCTGACATGAGTAGCGATAAAGGGGGTGAAAGGCCCCCTCGCCGAAAACCCAAGGTTTCCTGCGCAACGTTCATCGGCGCAGGGTGAGTCGGCCCCTAAGGCGAGGCAGAGATGCGTAGTCGATGGGAAACAGGTCAAAATTCCTGTACCGCTTTTTAATGCGATGTGGGGACGGAGAAGGTTAGGTGAGCCGGGTGTTGGATGTCCCGGTTTAAGTGTGTAGGCAGATCCCTTAGGCAAATCCGGGGGGTTAATGCCGAGGCATGATGACGGTGCTCCATTGGAGCCGAAGTCACTGATACCAAGCTTCCAGGAAAAGCCACTAAGCTTCAGTTAAAGAGTGACCGTACCGCAAACCGACACAGGTGGGTAGGATGAGAATTCTAAGGCGCTTGAGAGAACTCGGGTGAAGGAACTCGGCAAATTAGCACCGTAACTTCGGGAGAAGGTGCGCCCCGGTAGGTTGTAGTGATTTACTCACGAAGGCCGATGGGGTTGCAGTGAAAAGGTGGCTGCGACTGTTTAATAAAAACACAGCACTCTGCAAACACGAAAGTGGACGTATAGGGTGTGACGCCTGCCCGGTGCCGGAAGGTTAAGTGATGGGGTGCAAGCTCTTGATCGAAGCCCCGGTAAACGGCGGCCGTAACTATAACGGTCCTAAGGTAGCGAAATTCCTTGTCGGGTAAGTTCCGACCCGCACGAATGGCGTAACGATGGCCACACTGTCTCCACCCGAGACTCAGCGAAGTTGAAAAGGAGGTTAAGATGCAAACTCCCCCCGGCTACACCGAACGACCCCATGAACCTATACTGTAGCTTTGCATTGGACTGTGACGGGACTTGTGTAGGATAGCTGGGAGGCTTTGAAGCGGCGCCGCTAGGTGTCGTGGAGCCGACGTTGAAATACCAGCCTGGTGTCGTTGCGGTTCTAACCTGGGTCCATAATCTGGATCGGGGACCGTGCATGGTGGGCAGTTTGACTGGGGCGGTCTCCTCCCAAAAGGTAACGGAGGAGTGCGAAGGTTCTCTAGACACGGTCGGACATCGTGTTGATAGTGCAATGGCATAAGAGAGCTTGACTGCGAGACTGACACGTCGAGCAGGTGCGAAAGCAGGTCATAGTGATCCGGTGGTTCTGAATGGAAGGGCCATCGCTCAACGGATAAAAGGTACTCTGGGGATAACAGGCTGATTCCTCCCAAGAGTTCATATCGACGGGGGAGTTTGGCACCTCGATGTCGGCTCATCACATCCTGGGGCTGTAGCCGGTCCCAAGGGTATGGCTGTTCGCCATTTAAAGTGGTACGTGAGCTGGGTTTAAAACGTCGTGAGACAGTTTGGTCCCTATCTGCCGTGGGCGCTGGATATTTGAGAGGGCCTGCTCCTAGTACGAGAGGACCGGAGTGGACGCACCTCTGGTGTTCCGGTTGTCACGCCAGTGGCATTGCCGGGTAGCTATGTGCGGACAGGATAACCGCTGAAAGCATCTAAGCGGGAAGCCCCCTTCAAGATGAGACTTCCCTGAGGCCTCGAGCCTCCTGAAGGGCCCAGCGAGACCAGCTGGTTGATAGGTCGGATGTGGAAGCGCTGCAAGGCGTTGAGCTAACCGATACTAATGGCCCGTGAGGCTTGACCATATAACACCCAAGGGGTCTGTCGATAACAGACGACGCCGGGTACGCGAGACGTATCTCAGCATGATTCACACCTTTTTCGCCTGACGACCATAGCGTGCGTGAACCACCTGATCCCATGCCGAACTCAGCAGTGAAACCGCTCAGCGCCGATGGTAGTGTGGGGTCTCCCCATGTGAGAGTAGGTCATCGTCAGGCACCTTTTCAGAAACCCCAGCCCTATGGCTGGGGTTTCGTCGTTCTGGGGGTCTCCCCATGGAGAGTCCCGGAGCCCGGCGCGATCATCGTCAGGCACTTATACAGAAAAACCCCGATCATCGTGAGATGGTCGGGGTTTTTCGCTTTTCGGGCATCCTGTTCGCCCGCCATGCGGTGGAGCGGTGGGGCTGCTAGAATCGTCGCTCCTTCGCTTTTCGGTATCGCCATGCATGCCAGCTCTCGCTCCATCGTTACCAATCAGTCCGGCCCCCACGAGGATCTGAGCCGGCGAGTGGCCCGTGCCCTGGCGAACCCCCTGCGCAAGCCGGTGGCGGAACATACCCGCACGGCCTTCGAGGCGGCCAGTGAGTGGCTCGAGGCGCGTTCCCATATGCCTCTGGTGCTGGACGCCGGCTGCGGGGTGGGGCTCTCCACTCGTCGCCTGGCGGCGCGCTTTCCCGATAGCGCGGTGATCGGCGTGGACCGCAGCGAGAGCCGTCTGAACCGGGAGCACGGGACCCTGCCCGACAACGCCCTGCTGGTCCGCGCCGATCTGGTCGACTTCTGGCGCCTGGCACTGGCCGATGGCTGGAAGCCGGCAAGGCACTACCTGCTCTACCCCAACCCCTATCCCAAGGCGTCCCATCTCAAGATGCGCTGGCAGGGGCATCCGGTCCTCCCGGTGATCCTGGCCCTGGGCGGGCGCCTGGAGCTGCGCTCCAACTGGAAGCTCTATGTGGAGGAGTTCGCCCTGGCCGTGACCCAGGCCACCGGCCGTGAGGCCGAGGTGCTGCGCCATGAGCCTGGAGACGACTTCCTGACCCCCTTCGAGCAGAAGTACCATGAGAGCGGTCAGCCGCTGTGGAAGCTGGTGGTAGAGCTGCCCCATGCCCCCGGCCTTGTGCGGCTTGCCGCTTCGATCGCTAGCCGCTGACCCTTCTTCGTCCTTACCCAACCCCTGGTGTTGCCATGCGTCGTCCTCTGTCGAGACTCTGCCTCTTCCTGTTCTGCCTGCTGCCGGTGATCGCCCTGGCCTCGGGTTTTCCCCAGCTGGGCCGCCTGGCCGACAAGGGTTTTCTGATCAGCGCAGAGGCGCGGCTGATCGATGAGAGCAAGGTGCTGGGGGCCATCGAGCCCGATCGCCAGCTCTCGCCGGCCTCGGTGACCAAGAGTTACCTGGCGGCGGCGGCGCTGGATCGCTGGGGACCCCAGCATCGCTTCGCCACCCGGCTGGTCAGCGAGGCGCGTCCGACCAGTGACGGCCTGCTCTCCGGCGATCTGATCCTCGACGGCGGTGGAGATCCGGCCCTGACCACCGAGGACCTCTGGCGACTGGCCCAGCGCCTGCACCAGGCCGGGGTGCGCGAGGTGGAGGGGCGGCTCCTGATCAGCCAGTGGCGATTCGGCCCGGTGGAGTGCATTACCACCGATCGCTGCCAGGCCCGGGAGCGCTCGGCCAACGCCTACAGCGCGCTGCTCTCCTCGGCAGGGGTCAACTACGGCAGCTGGTGCGTCAGCGTGGCACCGGGTGACGCGCCGGGGCAGCCGGCCCGGGTGGCCGGCTGTGACAGCCAGGCGGCGGTTCTCGAGATCGATAACCGAGTGGAAACGCGCCCGGACAACAGCGGCACCGAGCTGCGCGCCGAGCGGGTCACCCGGGACGACCGGGACATCATGGTGCTGAGCGGCCAGATCTCCACCAATGCGCGGCCCCGCGACATCTATCGGGCGAGCTCCGACCCCGCCGAGCAGATGGCCGTCACCCTGCTGGCGATGCTCGAGCAGGCCGGTATCCAGGTGCGGGGTGGCGCCGAGACCACCCTGGCCGAGCCGCCGGCCGTTTCCCGGACTCTCGCGGAGGTGGAGAGCAAGCCGCTGCAGGAGCTGCTGCTGCGAGTGATGAACTACTCCAACAACTTCATGGCCGACGTGCTGGCCCTGAACCTGGTGGAGACGCCCCGGGCGGACCTGCGCCAGGGCGGCGCGGCCATCGAGACCTTCGTGGCCGGGATCCCCGACCATGGCCCGTTGACGCTGTTCAGCGGCAGCGGCCTGACCACCGAGAATCGCACCTCCGCCCGGGGGGCCAATGCGCTGCTGGAGAGCATCTACTATCGTCCGTCGCTCTTTCCGAGCTTCGTAGCGACCCTGCAGTCCCCCGGCAACGGCGTGATGCGCTTCATCCGCCGCGGTTCGCCCACCTTCCAGCATCATGTGATGCTCAAGACCGGCACCCTCAACCAGCCGGTGGCGGTGAGGGCGGTCAGCGGCTATTTCCGTACCCGCAGCGGCCGCTGGGGCGTGTTCACGGTGCTGGTCAACGGCACCGGCAGCACGCCCTATCTCAGCTGGCCCGAGGTGCTGGACCCGCTGTCGGTGGACCTGGAGCGGATCATCGACACTCACTGAGCCGCCTGGCATTCAAGGAAACCCTGCGATGAAACCCGGACATACCGGCTGGCGCCACCTGGTGCACTCTACCCGCTACTCCCTCAAGGGTCTCAAGGCCGCCTGGCGCCACGAGTCGGCCTTTCGCCAGGAGCTGGCCCTCTGCGTGCTGCTGCTGCCCCTGGCCTGGTGGCTCGGCCAGGGCCCGGTGGAGTGGATCCTGCTGGTGGGCAGCTGCCTGCTGGTGCTGGTGGTGGAGCTGGTCAATAGCGCCATCGAGAGCGTGGTGGACCGCATCGGCCCCGAGCACCATGAACTCTCCGGACGCGCCAAGGATCTGGGCTCCGCCGCCGTCATGGTGGCGCTCTTTCTGGCAGGGCTGACCTGGCTGCTGCTGGCCGGCCAGAAGCTGTTCGGCTGAGCGAGCCATTGCAGTGGGTGCCCCTGGCGGCCGGGCTTCGCTATGCTGGGGGCATTCGCCACACGGATGCGAGACGCCGATGCCTTTGCCCGATGACTTCCTGCCGCTGATCGATATTCCCGAGCCCCTCAAGGCGCCCCTGGGACGTACCCACGAGCGCCTGGCCGAGGCGCTGGCCCGGGCCGATAATCTGGCCGGCATGACGGGCCGGGAATCCCCCCTCGAGGATTGGCTGGGACTCTCGCCAGGGCGCCGTGAGCAGCTGGCCCGGGTGCTGGCGATCTCCGAGTTCGTGGCCGAGACCCTGGTGCGCTACCCCGAGTGGCTGCTGCATCTGGATGCCAGCGGCGAGCTGGATGAGGCTCCCTCGGCCGAGGCGCTGGGCAGCTGGCTCGAGGAGCGCCTGGAGGCGGCCGAGGACGAGGCCGCCATGCAGGCCGCCATCCGCCGCTTCCGCCGGGCGCGGATGACCGGCATCGTCTGGCGCGACCTGACCCGCCCCGAGGGTAGCGACATGTGGTCGACGGCGGCGGCGGTATCGCACCTGGCCGAGGTGTGCCTGGAGGGAGCGCTCGGCTGGCTCGAGGGGTTTCTCGCGCCGCGCTGGGGGCGGCCGGCACCGCGTCGCGACGGCAGCGAGCAGCGCCTGGTGGTGCTGGGCATGGGCAAGCTCGGGGCCGGCGAGCTCAACCTCTCCTCCGATATCGACCTGATCTTCGCCTTCCCCGAGGGAGGCGAGACGGAGGGGGGCCGCAAGGCCCTGGCGCATCAGGAGTACTTTACCAAGCTTGGGCAGCGGCTGATCGGCGCCCTGGATGCGGTGACCGCCGACGGCTTCGCCTTTCGGGTCGACATGCGCCTGCGCCCCCTGGGCGACGGCGGGCCCCTGGTGGGCAGCTTCAACTCCCTCTCCAGCTACTACCAGGACCAGGGGCGTGAGTGGGAGCGCTACGCCATGCTCAAGGCGCGCCCGGTAGCCGGCGACCTGGACGCCGGGGACGAACTGCTGGCCGGGCTGCGCCCCTTCGTCTACCGCCGCTACCTGGATTTCGGCGCCATCGAGTCGCTGCGCGAGCTCAAGGGGATGATCAATCGTGAGGTGCGCCGCAAGGGCATGGAGGGCAACATCAAGCTCGGCCCCGGCGGTATCCGCGAGGTGGAGTTCGTGGTCCAGGCCTTCCAGCTGATTCGCGGCGGGCGGGATACCGAGCTCCAGGTCACCTCCCTGAAGAGCGCCCTGGAGCGGCTGCCGGCGCTGGGGCTGCTGCCCGCTGAGGTGGTGGAGGAGCTCACCCCCGACTACGTCTTCCTGCGCGACCTCGAACACGCCCTGCAGGCGCTGGAGGATCGCCAGACCCAGAGCCTGCCCGTGGACGACCTGGATCGTGAGCGGGTCGCCCTGGCCCTGGACATGGAGGACTGGCCGGCCCTGATGGCGCGCCTCGACGAGGTACGGGCCCGGGTTCGCCAGCATTTCGACGCGGTGATCGCCGACCCCGAGGAGGAGGTCCAGGAGAGCGAGGAGAGCGCCGCTGGGGGGATCTCCCTGGAGCAGTGGCGGGCCCTGTGGCGCGGTGAGCTCGAGGAGGAGGAGGGCGCGCAGCTGCTGGACGAAGCCGGCTTCGAGGAGAGCGCCACCGCGGCACGGCGGATCGCCTCCCTCTATCACTCCCGTGCGGTGCAGGGCATGCAGCGCATTGGCTTCGAGCGCCTCGAGGCGCTGATGCCGCTGCTGCTCGATGCCGTGGCCCAGAGCGAGGCGCCCGACACGGCCCTGGAGCGGGTGCTGCCGCTGATCGAGGCGGTGCTGCGGCGCACCGCCTACCTGGCGCTGCTGCGCGAGAACCCCGAGGCGCTGAGCCACCTGATGACCCTCTGCGCGGCGAGTCCCTGGATCGCCGAGCAGCTGGCCCGCTACCCCATCCTGCTCGACGAGCTGCTGACTCCCGAGACTCTCTACACCCCCGCCGACAAGGCGCGCCTGGCCGACGAGCTGCGCCAGGCCCTGGCGCGGATTCCCGAGGAGGACGAGGAGGCCCAGCTCGAGGCGCTGCGGATCTTCAAGCACGCCCAGATCCTGCACGTGGCGGCCTCGGACATCGCCGGCACCCGGCACCTGATGAAGGTGAGCGACTACCTGACCTATATCGCCGAGGTGATCCTCGAGGCGGTGCTGGCCATGGCCTGGAAGCACCTGACCCGCAAGCACGGCGTCCCGGAGCTGGCCGACGGCAGCCGCGCAGGAGCCGAGCCCGCCTTCCTGATCGTCGGCTACGGCAAGCTGGGCGGCATCGAGCTGGGCTACGGCTCGGACCTGGACCTGGTGTTCATCCACGACGGCGCTACCCAGGGCAGCACCGACGGCGCTCGCCCCCTGGACAACGCCGTCTTCTACACCCGCCTTGGGCAGCGCATCATCCACCTGCTTACCGCGGTGACGCCGGCGGGGACCCTCTATGAGGTGGACATGCGCCTGCGCCCCTCGGGGAACTCGGGGCTGCTGGTCACGTCGCTTTCCGCCTTCGGTGACTACCAGCGCCGCGACGCCTGGACCTGGGAGCATCAGGCCCTGGTGCGGGCCCGGGTGGTGGCCGGCCATGAGCGGCTGGGTGAGGCCTTCGATGCGGTGCGTGCCGAGATCCTCGGCCGTGAACGCGACGCCGAGGCGCTGCGCGAGGAGGTGGTCAAGATGCGCCACAAGATGCGCGACCACCTGGGTGGCAAGAGCGGAGAGGGAGAGTTCGACCTCAAGCACGACCCCGGTGGCATGGTGGATATCGAGTTCCTCTGCCAGTATGCGGTGCTGGCCATGGGCCACGAGACCCCTGAGCTGCTGCGCTGGAGCGACAACATGCGCCTCCTCGAGACCCTGGAGGCCACCGAGCGGCTTCCGGCGCGGGAGTGCCAGCGCCTTCGCGAGGCCTACCTGGCCCTGCGCAGCGCCGCTCACCGCGCCTCCCTGACCCGGGAGCCCGCCCGGGGGCGCAGCGACGCCTTCCAGGACCACCGCCGGGTGGTGATCGAGGCCTGGCAGCGGCTGCTGGAGCCCGACGAGAGCGGTATCGACAAGGACTGATGGAGCATGGATTCCCGATGAAGAAGGTACTGGTACTGCACGGCCCCAACCTCAACCTGCTGGGTACCCGCCAGCCGGAGATCTACGGCCATGAGACCCTGGAGGACATCAACCACGGCCTCTTCGAGCAGGCCGCCCTGTCGGGCTGGGAGATCGCCTGCCGGCAGAGCAATCACGAGGGAGAGCTGATCGACTGGATCCAGGGGGCACGGCTCGACGGCACCGCCGCCATCATCATCAACCCCGCCGCCTATACCCACACCTCGGTGGCGATCCTCGATGCCTTGAACGCCTTCGAGGGGCGCGTGATCGAGGTGCACCTCTCCAACGTCCACCAGCGCGAGAGCTTTCGCCACCGCTCCTATGTCTCGCTGCGTGCCGACGGCGTGATCGCGGGGCTCGGCAGCCAGGGCTACCGCGCCGCCCTGGAGGCGGTGATGGCCGCGGAGCGCTGAGGGAGGGCCCGCAAGGTCAGGCCGGCAGCAGGCCGAAGCGGCTCAGCGCCCAGAGCAGCAGGCTCAGGGTCACGAAGGCGCCCAGGGTGCCCACCATAAGGGCCGCCGCGCTGGTCTCGCCCTGGCCGTAGGTCTGCCCGAAGAGCGGATAGAGGCTGATCATGGGGGCGCTGGCAAACAGCAGGCCGCCGGCGATCATCAGCGGGCTGGGGTCGGATAGCAGGAGCAGGAACAGCAGCACGGCCAGGGGGTGAAGGACCAGCTTGCCGAGCACCACCTGGCCCATGCTGGCCGCCATGCCCTGGACCCGAATGCCGTGCAGCATGGCGCCGATGGTGAACAGCGCCGCGGGCCCCGCCGCATCCGCCAGCATCTCGATGACCTGCTGAAGCGGGCCCGGCAGGCGCAGGCCGCTCAGCGCCAGCGAAAGACCGATGAGCAGTCCGATCAGCACCGGGTTGCGGGAGAGCCTGGTGAAGGTCTGGCGCGCCACCTGGCCCAGGTTGCCGCCGTTCTGGCGGCTGGCCTCGGCGAGGATCAGGGCGGCGGGAATGATCAGCAGCGTCTCGATCACCATATTCAGGGCCATGAAGATCGCCGCCGGGGGGCCGATGGCCATCAGGGCCACCGGATAGCCGATGAAGCCGCTGTTGGCGGCCGACATGCCCAGCGCCTCGATGGCGCTGGCGTCCAGGCGCTGTCCCCGGGCGCGGGAGAGGGCGATGCCGATGATAAAGACCAGCGCCGACCCCAGGCCGTAGGCCACCAGGTAGCCGACGTTGAGCACCTCGGCCAGGGGATAGTCGCTCAGGGCGCGGATGATCAGCGAGGGCAGTGCCAGGTACATCACGAAGGTGGCGACGCCCTGCATGTTGTCGCGGCTGATGAGGCCGCTGCGGGCGGCGACGAAGCCGGTGCCGATCAGCAGGAAGATCGGCAGGGTGATGGCCAGTATCTCGAGCATGGGGGCCTTCCTTCCTTGGTGCGGTGGGCTCTCAGCTGACGAGGGAGCGGATCAGTCGCGCCTTGGCCTGCAGCAGCGGGAGATACTCCTCAAGCAGGGTGTCATGGTCGATGCGGGCGGCGTTGGTGCTGATGTTGAGGGCGCCCAGCAGCTTGCCGTTGGCGTCGAAGGCCGGCACGGCGATGGAGCGCAGCCCGGAGTCGAGCTCCTGGTCGGCGATGGCGTAGCCCTGCTGGCGCACCGCCATGATGCACCTGCGAAGCTCGGCCTTGTCGGTGATGGACTTTTCGGTATACCGCTCCAGCACGGCACGCTCGAGCCAGGCGTCGAGCTCCCTGTCGGGCAGCTGGGCCAGCAGCACGCGGCCCATGGAGGTGTAGGCGGCCGGCAGGCGCGTACCCACCGAGAGGGTGATCGCCATCAGGCGGTGACGAGAGGAGGAGCGGGCCACATAGGTGACCTCCTCGCCGTCCAGCACGCCCAGCGACGAGGACTCGCCGCAGGCGGCGGTGATATCCTCCAGCACCTGCTGGATCACGCTGCGGTAGTTGTTGGCCGACAGGAAGGAGTAGCCGAGCTTCAGCACCTTGGGCGCCAGCTCGAAGACGCGCTGCTCCTTGCGCACATAGCCCAGGGCGTGCAGGGTCAGCAGGAAGCGCCTGGCCCGGGCGCGGTTCATGCCGGTGCGCGCCGCCACCTCGCTGAGGGTCATGCGCGGGTGCTCCTCGTCGAAGGCCAGTATCACCTCCAGGCCGCTCGCCAGGGCGGTCACGAAGTCGCGATCCTCGGGGCTCAGTACCTCATCCTGCTCTGCGCTTGCCATCCTTACATGTCCTTGGTCGTGTTGCTCGAATCCACGCATCAATCTAGCATAGTGTTCGAATTGCGAACACTTGTACGGGCTTGGGCTTTAGTCGGTCCGTCAGGCCCTTTCAGCCCCTGGTTTCAGCCCCTGGAGAGATCATCATGCCTGCCCTCCTGCTGCAGCACCCCTTCATGAGCGCATCGGCCCTGGCCGAGTGCAACGGTCAGGCCATGGTCGCCGCCATGCTGGCCTTCGAGCTGGCCCTGGCCGACGTCCAGGAGACCCGTGGCGCGCTGCCGGAGGGCGCCAGCGGGCAGATGCGTCGCCTGCTCGAGGCCCATGCGTTCGACCTGGAGGCCATCGCCGCGGGGATCGCCAGCGGCGGCAACGCGGCGATTCCCTTCGTCAAGCAGGCCAGGGCGGCCCTGCCTGCCGAGCTCAAGCGCTACTTCCATCAGGGGGCCACCAGCCAGGACGTGGTGGACTCGGCCCTGATGCTGTTGCTCAGGCCGCGCCTGGCGGCCCTGGATGCCCTGCTGCAGCGCTGTCGCGCCGCCGCGCTGCCACTGATGCGGGCCCATGGCGAGACGGTCATGGTGGGGCGCACCCTGATGCAGCAGGCGCTGCCGATCACCTTCGGGGTCAAGGTGGCCCACTGGGCCATCGGCCTTGAGCAGGCGCGCCGTCGCCTGGCCGGGGTCGAGCTGCCGGTGCAGTTCGGCGGTGCCGTGGGCGTGCACTCGGGTCTAGAAGGGCCGGGCGGGGACAACCGTGGGCTCGACTTCATGGACGCCATCGCCCAGCGGCTTGGCCTGGCGGCGCCTGTGCTGCCCTGGCATACCGACCGCCAGCCGATTCACGCCCTGGGCACGGCCCTGGACGCGGCGGCCGGTGCCGCCGAGAAGCTGGCCCTGGATGTGGCGCTGCTGACCCAGACCGAGGTGGGAGAGGTCGCCGAGCCTTCGGCTCCCGGCATGGGCGAGTCCTCCTCCATGCCCCACAAGCGCAACCCGGTGCGCTGCGCGCTGATCCGCGGCGCGGCCCGCCAGGTGCACGGCCACACCACGGTACTGCTCAACGCCGCTGCACAGCCCCTGGAGCGGGGGCTTGGGGAGTGGCACGCCGAGTGGGCGCCGCTGATCGACAGCGCCCTGCTGTTGGAGGGGGCCCTGGAGCAGGCCGCGGTGCTGCTGGAGGGGCTGGAGGTGAACCCCGAGGCGATGAAGCGGAACCTGGCGGTGACCGGCGGCGGCATCATGGCCGAGCCGGTAGCGAAGCTGCTGGCGCCGACCCTGGGGCCGGACGCCGCCAAGCGCATCAGCGCCGAGGCGGCCGAGACGGCTCGCCTTCAAGGGGTGCCCTATGCGGAGGCCCTCGCGGCCCATGCCGAGGTGCAGGGCAACCTGACGGACGACGCCCTGGCCCGCGTCACGGATCCGTCATTATACCTTGGTAGCAGTCGGGCCCAGGTGGCGCGCGCCGCTGACTGGCTGATGGCGATATAACCAATTGTTAAGCAAAGTGTTGTGATGCCCACGAGGGGAAGGCCTGGCCTTCCCCTCGGCGTTTCCGGGCGCCGGAAAGTTGACGCTGGCCGACGGCGGGAGTAGTTTGTTCGCATCACAAAACAAAGTTCGCTATTCGAACTTTGCGAGAATCACCGCCAGGAGGAGATCCCATGGCCGAGTTCCTTAGCCTGCATGACGCGGTTGCGCGCTACGTTGAAGATGGCGCCACCGTGGCCATGGAGGGCTTCACCCACCTGATTCCCTTCGCCGCGGGTCACGAGGTGATTCGCCAGAAGAAGCGCGACCTGACCCTGATCCGCATGACCCCCGACCTGGTCTATGACCAGCTGATCGGCGCCGGCTGCGCGAAGAAGGTCATCTTCTCCTGGGGCGGCAACCCCGGCGTGGGCTCGCTGCACCGCCTGCGCGACGCCGTGGAGAAGGGCTGGCCCCACAGGGTCGAGATCCTCGAGCACAGCCATGCCGCCATGGCCTGCGCCTTCGAGGCCGGCGCGGCGGGACTGCCCCTGGCGGTGCTGCGCGGCTATGTGGGCAGCGAGCTGCCCAGCGTCAACGACCAGATCAAGTTCATCGAGTGCCCCTTCACCGGCGAGCGCCTGGCCGCCGTGCCCTCGGTGCGCCCGGACGTCTCCATCGTCCATGCCCAGAAGGCCGACCGCGCCGGCAATGTGCTGGTGGAAGGCATCGTCGGCGTGCAGAAGGAGGCGGTGCTGGCGGCCAAGCAGAGCATCGTCACCGTCGAGGAGATCGTCGAGGACCTGCGCAGCGAACCGGACTACCACCCCAACGCCTGCATCATCCCGGGCTGGGCCATCAGCGCCATCGCCGTGGCCGAGAAGGGCTCGCTGCCCTCCTATGCCCACGGCTACTACCCGCGCAACAACGCCTTCTACAAGGAGTGGGATGCCATCGCGCGGGATCGCGACACCTTCACGGCCTGGATCGAAGAGAACGTCATGAACGCAGGGGGGAACGCCTGATGAGCCTCGAATACACTTCCTCGGAGATGATGACCGTCACCGCGGCCCGCGCCCTGGAGAACGGCACCACCTGCTTCGTCGGCATCGGCCTGCCCTCCGAGGCGGCCAACCTGGCGCGCCTGACCCACGCCCCCGACGTGGTGCTGATCTACGAATCCGGCACCCTGCAGACCAAGCCCGACGTGCTGCCGCTCTCCATCGGCGATGGCGAGCTGGCCGAGACGGCGCTCACCACCGTGGCGGTGCCGGAGATGTTCCGCTACTGGCTCCAGGGCGGAAAGATCGACGTGGGCTTTCTGGGCACCGCCCAGATCGACCGCTACTGCAACCTCAACACCACTCTGATCGGCGACTACCGCGAGCCCAAGGTGCGCCTGCCGGGCGGCGGCGGGGCTCCCGAGATCGCGACGAATGCGGGTGAGGTCTTCATCACCCTGAAGCACTCCAGGCGCGCCTTCGTCGACCGGGTCGACTTCGTTACCACCCTGGGCTTCGGCCGAGACGGCAAGGGGCGCGACGGCGTGCCCAATATCGGCAAGGGCCCGACCCGCGTCATCACCGACCTCTGCGTGATGAAGCCGGATCCCGAGAGCAAGGAGCTTACGGTGGTATCGCTGCATCCGGGCGTGACCCGCGAGGAGGTGATCGAGGCCACCGGCTGGGAGATCCGCTTCGCCGAGCGGCTCGAGACCACCCCGGAGCCCTCGGCCCGCGAGCTCGAGATCCTGCGTGACCTCAAGGACCGCACCGCCCGTGCCCACGCCGGCGAGTGACGCCGCGATCGCAGCGACTTTCAGGAGATAAGGCAATGACCGACGTATTCCTCTGCCATCCGCGGCGCAGCGCCGTAGGCCGCTTCGGCGGCACCCTCTCGAGCGTGCGCCCCGACGACCTGGCGGCCACCATCTTCAAGGCGGTGCTGGCCGAGACGCCGAATCTCGACCCTGCCGCCATCGAAGAGGTCTTCATGGGCTGCGCCAACCAGGCCGGCGAGGACAACCGCAGCGTGGCGCGCATGTCCGCGCTGCTGGCCGGCCTGCCGACCTCGGTACCTGGCACCACCCTGAACCGCCTGTGCGGCTCCGGCATGGACGCGGTGGGCACCGCCTTCCGCGCCATCAAGGCCGGCGAGATGGACCTGGCGCTGGCCGGCGGCGTGGAGTCCATGTCCCGGGCCCCCTACGTGATGGGCAAGGCCGACAGCGCCTTCTCCCGGGGCCAGAAGATCGAGGACACCACCATCGGCTGGCGTTTCATCAACCCGCTGATGAAGAAGGCCTACGGCGTCGACTCCATGCCGGAGACCGCCGAGAACGTCGCCGAGCAGTTCAAGATCTCCCGGGAGGACCAGGACGCCTTCGCCCTGCGCTCCCAGCAGAAGGCCGCCGCCGCACAAGAAGCCGGCCGCTTCGCGCTGGAGATCACCGCCATCGAGATCCCGCGCCGCAAGCAGGAGCCGCTGCGCTTCGACCAGGACGAGCACCCGCGCGCGACCACCCTCGAGAAGCTCGCCGGGCTGCCGACGCCCTTCCGCGAGGGCGGCAGCGTCACCGCCGGCAACGCCTCCGGAGTCAACGACGGCGCCGCCGCCATGCTGGTGGCCAGTGCCGGGGCGGTGGAGCAGCACGGCCTCACCCCCATGGCGAAGATCCTCGGCATGGCCACCGCCGGCGTCGAGCCGCGCATCATGGGCATCGGCCCGGTGCCCGCGGTGCAGAAGCTGCTCGCGCGCACCGGCGTGTCGCTGGACGAGATCGAGGTGATCGAGCTCAACGAGGCCTTCGCCGCCCAGGCGCTCGCCTGCATGCGCGAGCTGGGGATCGCCGACGACGACCCGCGGGTCAACCCCAACGGCGGCGCCATCGCCCTGGGCCACCCCCTGGGCATGTCCGGCGCGCGCCTGCTGCTGACCGCGGCTCATGAGCTGCAGCAGAGCGGCAAGCGCTACGCCCTGTGCACCATGTGCGTGGGCGTCGGCCAGGGCATTGCTACCCTGATAGAGCGGGTTTAACAGGAGAGAGACCATGGCATTTCTGAACATCAACGGGCGCAGCGTCGCCTATCGCCTGCTCGGCGCCGAGGCCAACCCCCTGGTGGTGCTGGCGCACCCCCTGGGGATGAGCCAGGCTGTGTGGGATGACGTCCTGCCGGCGCTGCTGCCGCGCTACCGGGTGCTGACCTGGGACCTGCCCGGCCACGGCGCCAGCCAGGCCTGGGGCGAGGCCCCCATCGCCCCGGCCGACCTGGCCGCCGAGGCCCTGGCCCTGGCCGATCACGCCGGTGCCAAGCGCTTCCACTTCGCCGGCACCTCCATCGGCGGCGTGGTGGGCCAGCAGCTGATCAGCGAGCACGCCGAACGCCTGCTCTCCGCCACCCTGACCAATACCGGGGCGGTGATCGGCAACGCCGAGCTGTGGAACACCCGCGCCGGTCGCATCCGCGAGGAGGGCCTGGCGGCGATGGCCGAAGAGATCGTGCCACGCTGGTTCGCCCCGGCCTGCTTCGAGGCCGAGCCGGCCCTCAAGGCCGGCTGGTGCACCCAGATGGGCCGCGGTGACGATGACTCCTACGCCAGGCTCTGCGAGATGCTGGGCAGCCACGCCTTTACCGGCAAGCTCAGCGGCAAGCCGGTGAAGGTGCAGCTGCTGGGCGGCAGCGAGGACCTGGCTACCCCGCCGGCGACTCTCGAGGCCCTGGCCGCCGAGCTCGACGGCGCCCCCCTGGAGATCCTCGAGGGCGTGGGCCACGTGCCCTCCGTGGAGGTGCCCGGCCGCTTCGCCGAGACGCTGCTGGCGGTGATGGCGGTGGACCTGGGCGACGTGGGCGCCAGCGGCGTCGACTACGCCACCGGCCTTGAGACCCGCAAGCAGGTGCTGGGCGAGGCCCACGTGGCGCGCTCCACCGAGAACGCCACCAGCCTGGACGCCCCCTTCCAGCAGATGATCACCCGCCTGGCCTGGGGCGAGCTGTGGAGCAACGAGGATCTGACCCGTCGCGAGCGCAGCATGATCACCACCGGCATCCTGGCCGCCCTGGGCCGCGAGGAGCTCACGCTGCACCTCAAGACGGCGAAACGCATCGGCCTGACCGAGGCGGAGCTTCGCCAGGTGCTGATGCACGTGGCCATCTACGGCGGCGTGCCGGCGGCTAACCACGCCTTCGCCCTGGCCAAGGAGCTGGGTTGGGGAGAGGCTGCCCGCTAAGTGACGGTCCGCCCCGCGCTCGGCGGGGCGGCTTCGGTGCCTCTTGCGGGCACCGCCAGGAGGTGGACATGCTCAATGCCCGGATCAAGCTGCGTCATCTGCAGGCCTTTCTCGAGGTGGCGCGACAGCGCAGCTTTGCCCGTGCCGCGGAGCGCCTGGCGATTACTCAGCCGGGGATCTCCAAGACCATCCGCGAGCTCGAGGAGACGCTTGGGACCAGCCTCTTCGATCGCACGCCCAAGGGGGTGGCCCTGAACCAGGCCGGGCTGACGCTGCTGCGCCATGCCGGGCCGGCGCTGCGGGCCCTGGAGGAGGGCGTCCAGGCCATCGGCGATACCGATGGCGTTCGCCAGCTGCGGGTGGGGGCGCTCTCCACCGTGGAGAGCCGCCTGCTCCCCGACGCGCTGCGGTACTGGCATGCGCAGGAGGCGGCGCATGCCGACGTCGGCGTGAACGTGGTGACCGGCCCCAGCGCCTTCCTGCTCTCGCGGCTGAGGCGGGGCGAGCTGGACCTGGTGGTGGGGCGCATGACCGAGGCGCGCGAGATCCAGGACCTGGCCTTCGAGCATCTCTACTACGAGCGGCTGCTGCTGGTGGTGCGTGCCGGCCACCCCCTGGCCGGCATGAGCCCGCTGCCTCCGGAGGCGCTGAGTGCCTACCCCTGGGTGCTGCCGCCGCCCCGGACCACCCTGCGCCAGCAGGTGGACAGCTTCTGTGTGCGCCACTCCCTGGCCCTGCCGGCGCGGCGCCTGGAGACGCTGTCGCTGCCGCTGAGCCGGGGCTACACCCTGGGCAGCGAGGCGATCTGGGTGGCGCCCGAGGAGGCCGTGGTCGAGAGCCTGGCGGCGGGAGAGCTCTGCGAGCTGGCCCTGCCGCTGGAGCAGCAGGGCGGCTCGGTGGGGCTCTGCACCAATGCCACGCTGCGGCCCTCGCTGGCCCTGGAGGCCTTCTGCGAGCGCCTCCGCGAGGTGGCGTCCCGGCTGGGACGCGGCGCGCCCTCGCCATAACCCCTGGGTTATGGGGGCGGGGCGAGACGTCAATAGGCAAGCGGCCCTTAGGCAGCGACACTGCCCCAGGTCAATAACATCCACCCCGGAGACGATCGTCATGCCGCAAGACAACAAGCGCTTCGTCGAGCGCGACCGCAACTGGCATCCGCCGGCCTATGCGCCCGGCTACAAGACCTCCGTGGCCCGCTCCCCGCAGCAGGCCCTGGTCAGCATGCAGAAGCCCACCGTGTCGGAGCTCTCCGGCCCCGATTTCCGGCATCTGCGCATGGGGCCCCATGACAACGACCTGCTGCTCAACTTCAGCCAGGGGCAGGGGCTTCCCCAGGGCGAGCGCATCATCATGTTCGGCCGCGTGGTCGACCAGTTCGGCAAGCCGGTGCCCCACACCCTGGTGGAGATGTGGCAGGCCAACGCCGGTGGCCGCTATCGCCACAAGAACGATCGCTACCTGGCGCCCCTGGATCCCAACTTCGGTGGCGTAGGCCGCTGCCTGACCGATGACCAGGGCTGGTACCGCTTCCGCACCATCAAGCCGGGCCCCTACCCCTGGCCCAACGACATGAACAGCTGGCGTCCGTCCCACATCCACGTCTCGGTGATGGGCCCGTCGATCTCCACACGCCTGATCACCCAGATGTACTTCGAGGGCGATCCGCTGATTCCGCTGTGCCCCATCGTCAATACCATCAAGGATCGCGACGCCGTCGAGACCATGATCGGTCGCCTGGACATGGCCCGCAGCAATCCCATGGACTGCCTGGCCTATCGCTTCGACCTGGTGGTACGCGGCGAGCTGCAGACCTATTTCGAAAACCAGTAATCGGTTCGAGAACCAGTGACAGGATGGGGTAACCAGACAATGAACCAGCCGAATTCCCGACCCAGCAGCGAACTGATGCTGCGCGAGACCGCCTCCCAGACCGCCGGGCCCTACGTGCATATCGGCCTGGCCCTGGCCGCCGCCGGCAACCCGACCCGGGACGAGGAGATCTGGAACGAGATGGCCCGTGAAGGGGCAGAGGGCGAGCAGATCGAGGTCGTCGGCACCGTCATCGACGGCAACGGCGACCTGGTGCGCGACGCCTTTATCGAGGCCTGGCAGGCCGATGCCAAGGGCGAGTACCAGCGCGAGTTCGACCTGAAGAAGCCGTTCAACAGCTTCGGTCGCACCGCCACCACCTTCGACCACGGCAGCGAATGGTCGCTCAAGACCATCAAGCCGGGCCCGGTGGCCCACGCCAGCGGCCAGCCCCAGGCGCCGCACATCAACCTGTCGATCTTCGCCCGCGGGGTCAATATCCACCTGCAGACGCGCCTCTACTTCGAGGACGAGGCCGAGGCCAACGCGGCCTGCCCGGTGCTGACCCGCATCGAGTCGCCGACCCGCCGCCAGACCCTGATCGCCCGCCGCGAGGAGGTCGACGGCAAGGTGCGCTATCGCCTCGATATTCGCCTGCAGGGCGAAGGCGAGACGGTCTTCTTCGATTTCTGACGGATGCCCTGGCCTCCAGGGCTCCTGTCAGATGCGCCGCCCTTCGGGGCGGCGTTCGGCGTTTGATGCCGAACCACAGCCGTAGGGGGCACTCCCCCAATGATAACGAGCCAGGGCGCCCCCGCGGCGCCCAGAGAGAGGTCACGATGTCCAACCCCTGCATCATCTGTGTCGCCATTACCGGCAGCCTGCCGCGCAAGGAGAACAACCCGGCCGTTCCCATCACCGTGGAGGAGCAGGTCGAGAGCACCCAGGCGGCCTTCGAGGCCGGGGCGACCATCGCCCACTGCCACGTGCGCAACGATGACCAGACTCCCAGCTCAGACCCGGAGAAGTTCGCGCGCTTGGTGGAAGGCCTGAAGAAGCACTGCCCGGGCATGATCATCCAGCTCTCCACCGGCGGCCGCTCCGGGGCCGGCGAGGAGCGCGGCGGCATGCTGCCGCTCAGGCCCGACATGGCGAGCCTCTCGGTGGGCTCCAACAACTTCCCCAACCGCGTCTATGAGAACTCCCCTCAGCTGGTGGACTGGCTGGCCGAGGAGATGCTCAAGTACGACGTCAAGCCCGAGATCGAGGCCTTCGACCTGTCGCATATCCACCAGGCGGTGAACCTGTCGAAGCAGGGCAAGCTCAAGGCGCCGCTCTACGTGCAGTTCGTGATGGGCGTGAAGAACGCCATGCCGGCCGACAGGCCGACCTTCGACTTCTATATCGAGACCCTCAAGCGCCTGGCGCCGGATGCCCAGTGGTGCGGCGCCGGCGTCGGTTCCAACCAGCTCAAGCTCAACGAGTGGTCCATCGCCGCCGGCGGTCATACCCGCACCGGCCTCGAGGACAACGTGCGCCTCGACCGCGACACCCTGGCCCCCTCCAACGCCGCCCTGGTAGAGCGCGCCGTGGCGCTGTGCGAGAAGTTCGAGCGCCCGGTGGCCAGCTGGCAGCAGGCCCGCGAGATCCTCGGCCTCGGCCAGCCCGCCTGAGCCCCCAGCGCGCCGAGCGAGCGCCCGCCCTCAGCGCAGCCCGTACTTCTTGAGCCGGTAGGCGTAGGCGGGGCGGGTCATCCCCAGGCGGCGGGCGGCGGCGGCGATATTGCCCTCGTTCGCCGCCTGGGACGCAATCAGCATCTCCCTCTCGATATCCTCCAGCGTCAGGCCGGCCTCGAACAGCGCCTGGATCTGCTGCTGCGCCGAGCCGGCGGCATCGGACTCCCGAGGAGCGGTCAGCCGACCCCGCTCATCCAGCCCCTGACTCTTCTCCCGCTTGAGCGTCGGCACCTGGTAGTCGCCGAACAGTGCCCGCTCGGTGATGTGCTTGTGATCCGTGGTCAGGATCACGCCGCGCTCGATGGTGTTCTTGAGCTCGCGAACGTTGCCGGGCCAGGCGTACTGGGTCAGGGCCGAGCGCGCCTGGTCGGAGAAGCCTAGGGTGCGGCGCTGGTAGTGGTGCTCGCAGCGCGCGAGGAAGTGCTCGGCCAGGGCGTGAATATCCTCGTGCCTCTCACGCAGGGGCGGCACGGTGAGGGTGAAGGCGTTGAGGCGAAAGAAGAGGTCGCGGCGAAAGCGGCCCTCCTCGACGCGCTGGTGAAGATCGGTGTGGGTGGCCGCCACCACCCGCACGTCCACCTCCCTGACCGCCTGGCCGCCGACGCGCTCGATCTGCTGCTCCTGCAGGGCGCGCAGCAGGGCCGCCTGGGCGCGGGGCGAGAGCTCGGAAAGCTCGTCAAGGAAGAGGGTGCCCCCGTGGGCGCGTTCGAAGCGCCCCAGGCGGGACTGGGTGGCGCCGGTGTAGGCGCCCTTCTCCACGCCGAACAGCTCCGACTCGATCAGCTCCGGCGGAATGGCGGCACAGTTGACGGCGATAAAGGGGCCGCTGGCCCGCTGGCTCTGCTCGTGAAGCCGCCGGGCCAGGATCTCCTTGCCGGTGCCGGTTTCGCCCAGCAGCAGCACCGGCACCTCGGCGGCCGCGGCGCTGTCGAGCATGGCGAGCATCTCGCGAAAGGCCGGGGCCGAGCCGATGGGGCTCCAGTCCTCGTCCCGGGAGCGCCGGGCGAGGTCCCCTTCCAGGGTGGCCACCCGGGCCTGGAGGTCATAGAGCTCGTCGATCAGCGGCGCTTCGCGCAGCAGGGCGGAGAAGGACTCATGGTCCGGCCACTCCTCGGCAAACCTGCCCACGATGCGGCACTGGGCGTCTCCGCAGCCCATGCACTCCACCTCCCGATACTGCACCTCGCGCTCCAGCAGCTGGGTCGCATAGCCGGAGGCGTAGCCCAGCAGGGTCCAGCAGACCGGATCTTCCTGCATGCCCCGGGAGCGCCACACCTCCACCTCGAAGGAGCCCTTCCAGATGAACTCGCTGTAGAAGCGGTTGCGCTCGGGGTCGATATCGACGCTGACCGGGATCGCCTGCACGTGCCCCTGCAGGGCATGCAGCTGGGGGCCGGCCAGGAAGCTGTCGCGCAGCCCGAGCTGCTTGCCCCGCAGGGCCTCGCCCAGCTCGGCATCCTGCAGCCCCGAGTAGTAGCCCAGGCGGATAAACACGCCCCGGGCGCGCTCGATGCCCAGGGTGGTCACCAGCTCGTTGCGGAAGAAGGCCGAGGCCTGTAGCGACATCAGCAGCATGCGCTGCTCTCCCAGCCAGATCTGCCCCTCTTCCGGCAGGAAGCGCAGGGCATCCATCAGGTCGCGGGCACTGGGATAGTCATTGGGCGTGGCAGGCATGGCGATCTCGCTGAACACCGGGAAGTAAGCCGGCACAGGATAGCATCCCGGCCCGCCTCCCGGTGCGCCGCGGGCTGGGAGAGGCGCTGCGGGCTGGGAGAGGCGCTGCGGGCGGGGTGCTGATTTGCTCATGCGGTTACCAAATGGTTAAGCGAAAATGTCGAACAGATGTCCGCATGCCGCACGAAAGTCGGTGAAAAGCCTCCGCAGGTCGTTGATGTCGAGCATTTTTTCGAATCCGGCACGGTTCTTGAGAGGTAATTGGGGCGGAGCTTGACGCTAACCTCTTGATTTATACGAAAGTCTAAGGATGGCGTCGGCCCGATCGACAGGCGTAATGCCCTTGACGACGAAGCGAGTGAGATGGATATGCAGAACACAACAACGCTGCCCAAGCGGCGCTTTTCATCACTCGGGTTGGGAACCCTGATGCTGAGCGGGATCCTGGTGCTGCCGACCCAGGCCGCTGCCGACGAGGCGGCCGCCCGCGAGCCCGCCGAGGTCTATCGGCAGGTCTGCGCGCACTGCCATGCCCCGGACAAGGCGGTCGGCCCCGAGATCACCATGGCCTTTCCCGAGGCGGCTCATGAGAGCTGGCGGGCCTATATCGAGACGACGGTACGCCATGGGCGCGCCGCCATGCCCTCCTTCCGTCCGGCCAAGATCAGCGACGCCGAGCTGAAGGCACTGAGTGCGGCCCTGGCCCGGGGTGAGCTGGCCGAGGACGACGGCGGTGAGGAGTGATGCCATGAAACTGACACGTCGACAGCTGCTCCGGAACGGTCTGCTGCTGGGCTCGGCGGCGCCGCTGACCATGGCCGCCGCCTGGGCCGGCCAGGCGACCCCGAGCGGGTCGCCCGTCCATGGCGCTATCTCCCTCTATGGCGTGGACCGCTCCACCACCGAGCTGGGTCTGGGGCTGCGCCAGCAGGGCTGGGAGCCCCGCTACGAGGGGCGCCTCGATCCCCTGGCGCTCAATGCGCTGCCGGCGGGAACGCTGGCGGCCGGCTTTACCGACGAGGCGGGGCTGGTGCTGCTGACAAGCCTGCTGGCCGGCCGGGGGCAGATCCTGGCCCTGGGGCGCCATGACGAGGGTCGCCACCACCTGCTGAGCCACCGCGGCCCGGTTGCCGAGCCGCTGGCGCTCTCCGGCGGCAGCTGGCAGTCCGCCCTGGGGCGCGAGTACGCCCGCCTGGCGCTGGCCGGCGCTGCCGGTCGCGAGGCGCGCCAGTTCCGCCGCCCTGCCGATGCCGGCGGTCGCGAGCTGAGCTTCCTGGTACGGGTCTGAGCCCCGCACACAACAATCGAGAGAACACCCCATGAGCACGACACAGCGCATTCTTCCCAAGGGCGTCAGCGAGGCGGACTTCGATGCCGCCCTCGGCCGCTTTCGCGAGATCATCGGGGCCGACAGTGTCCTGACCGAAGGGAGCCAGCTGGCGCCCTATACCAAGATCATGATGGCCGGCGACGACCGTGACTACATCCCCTCGGCGGCGGTGATGCCGACCAGCGCCGAGCAGGTCCAGGAGATCGTGCGCACCTGCAACGAGTTCAAGGTGCCGATCTGGACCATCTCCACCGGCAAGAACCTGGGCTACGGCTCGGCGGCGCCGGGGGAGACCGGCCAGGTGATCCTCGACCTGCACCGCATGAACCGCATCCTCGAGGTGGACCCGGACTCCTGCACGGCGCTGGTGGAGCCCGGCGTCACCTATCAGCAGCTCTACGACTATATCCAGGAGAAAGGCTACAAGCTGTGGCTCTCGGTGCCGGCGCCCTCGGCCATCGCCGGCCCGGTGGGCAACACCCTGGACCGCGGCGTGGGCTACACCCCCTATGGCGAGCACTTCATGTTCCAGTGCGGCATGGAGGTGGTGCTGGCCAACGGCGAGATGATCCGCACCGGCATGGGCGGCATCGAGAACTCCACCTCCTGGCAGGTCTTCAAGTGGGGCTATGGTCCCTACCTGGACGGCATCTTCTCCCAGTCCAACTACGGCGTCGTGACCAAGATGGGGATGTGGCTGATGCCGGAGCCGCCGGCCTATCGCCCCTTCCTGATCCAGTATCCGGACCCCGAGGATATCGAGGAGATCGTCGAGATCATGCGTCCGCTGCGCATCGCGCAGATCATCCCCAATGCCGTGGTGATCGTGCACACCCTGTGGGATGCCGGTACCCACGTGGAGCGCAAGGAGTACTACGACGGCACCGAGTCCATCCCGCGGGAGGCCATCGAGCGCATCAAGCAGGACGAGGGGATCGGCGAGTGGAACATCTACGCCGCCCTCTACGGCACCCCGGAGCAGATCGAGGTCAACTGGAACATCATCGAGCAGGCCTTCAGCAAGAGCGGCAAGGCCCAGATCATGTACGGCGAGGAGGCCGAGAAGCGCGGCGGCGGCTTCTCCTACCGCTCGGCGCTGATGAAGGGCGAGATGAACCTGCAGGAGTTCGGCCTCTATAACTGGCGCGGGGGCGGCGGCTCCATGTGGTTCGCCCCGGTCTCCCAGGCCAAGGGCAGCGAGACCCGCGACCAGACCGAGCTGGCTCAGCAGATCCTCGGCAAGTACGGCTTCGACTACGTGGCCGAGTACATCGTCGGCTGGCGCGATATGCACCACGTCATCGACCTGCTCTACAACCGCCAGGACCCGGAGGAGACCCAGCGCGCCCACGACTGTTTCGCCGAGCTGATCGACGAGTTCGCCAAGCGAGGCTATGGCCTCTACCGTACCAACAACGAGTTCATGGAGCAGGTAGCCGGCACCTTCGGCGCGCCGCTGCGCGAGGTACACACCACCCTGAAGCGTGCCCTGGACCCCAACGGGATTCTCTCCCCGGGCAAGTCCGGCATTCGCCTGTAACCGTCCGTCGATGAACCGACCGTAAGGAAGAGATCAGATGAGCACTGCATACAGCGACTTTCAGCTTCAGCCCATCGCCGGCGAGTGGCGCAAGGGCAGCGGCGAGCGCACCGCTCGCGTGACCAACCCCTACGACGGCAGCGAGCTGCTCGAGATCCAGCTGGCCACCCGGGATGACCTCGACGCCGCCTTCCTGGCCGCCGAGAAGGCCCAGGCCGCCTGGGCGGCGACCCCGCCGGCCGAGCGCAGCGCCCTGCTGCAGCGCGTGGTGGCGATCTTCGATGCCCGCAAGGAGGAGATCATCGACTGGCTGATCCGCGAGTCGGGCAGCACCCGCCTCAAGGCCAACGTCGAGTGGGGCGCCGCTCGCGGCATCACCCAGGAGGCCGCCAGCATGCCGGGCCGGGTCCACGGCATGACCCTGGCCTCCAACGTGCCGGGCAAGGAGAACCGCGTCTACCGCAAGCCCCTGGGCGTGGTCGGCGTGATCAGCCCCTGGAACTTCCCGCTGCACCTCTCCCAGCGCTCCATCGCCCCGGCGCTGGCCTTGGGCAACGCCGTGGTGGTCAAGCCGGCCAGCGACACGCCGGTCACCGGCGGCCTGCTGCTGGCGAAGATCTTCGAGGAGGCGGGCCTGCCCGAGGGGCTGCTCAGCGTGGTGGTGGGCGCCGGCAGCGAGATCGGCGACGCCTTCGTCGAGCATCGGGTGCCGCGCCTGATCTCCTTCACCGGCTCCACCCAGGTGGGCCGCGGCATCGGCCGCATCGCCAGCAGCGGCGAGCATATCAAGAAGGTCTCGCTCGAGCTGGGCGGCAACAGCCCCTTCGTGGTGCTGGACGACGCCGATATCGAGCAGGCGGTGAATGCCGCGGCCATGGGCAAGTTCCTGCACCAGGGCCAGATTTGCATGGCGGTCAACCGCATCATCGTGGACGAGAGCCGCTATGACGCCTTCGTCGAGCGCTTCGTCGAGAAGGTCAAGGGACTCCAGGTGGGCGACCCCGACGATATGGCCACCGTGGTGGGCCCGGTGATCAACGCCAAGCAGCGAGAGGGGCTGGAGGAGAAGATCGCCACCGCCAAGCGCGAGGGCGCGACCGTGCTGCTGGAGGGCGAGATCCAGGGCCAGCTGGTGCCGCCCCATGTGTTCGGCGACGTCACCGCGGAGATGGAGATCAGCCGCGAGGAGATCTTCGGTCCGCTGGTGGGCATCCAGAAGGCCCGCGACGAGGCCCACGCCCTGGAACTCGCCAACGGCACCGAGTACGGCCTCTCCAGCGCCGTGTTCAGCGGCGACCTGGCCCGCGGCCTGCGCTTCGCCCAGGGCATCAAGGCGGGCATGACCCACGTCAACGACATGCCGGTCAACGACGAGGCCCACGTGCCCTTCGGCGGCGAGAAGAACTCCGGCCTCGGCCGCTTCAACGGCGACTGGGCCATCGAGGAGTTCACCACCGACCACTGGATCAGCGTGCAGCACGCGCCGCGTGGCTATCCCTTCTGAGCCAGATGGCCAGCGCCCCTGCCGCCCCGAGGGTGGCAGGGGCGGGCCACAACAAGAATAGAGACCGAGATGACGACGTATCACAAGAGAGCCGCCCTGGCGGCGCTGCTGGCCGGCCTGGCCTCCGCGCCGGCGCTGGCGGTGAATGGCCACTATCCCCCGGGGATCGAGGGGCTGGGGGCGGCGACGGCGCCGCCGGAAGGGGTCTACTACCGCGGCTACCTGCTGCACTACGACGTGGATCGCTTCAATGACGCCGGCGGCGATGCCGCGCCGGGGCGCAACAGCGGTTCGGTGACCGCCCTGGCCCATCGCTTCATCTGGATGACCGGGCAGCAGTTCCTCGGCGCCGACTACGGCGTGGAGGCGATCATCCCGACCCTCGATCTGCGCTTCGACCTTGATGTCGCCGGGGGCGACCGCTTCAGCGACAAGGGCGTCGGCGACCTGTTTGTGGGCCCGGTGATCCTGGGGTGGCACGGCGAGCGCTGGGACGCCACCTTCGCCGCCGGCCACTGGTTCGATACCGCCAGCTTCGATGCCGACAACCCGGCCTCGGTGGGCAAGGGCTACGGCACCACCATGCTGACCCTGGGCGGCGTCTGGCACCTGGATGCCGACAGGACCTGGAGCCTGTCGGCCCTGTCGCGCTACGAGATCAAGGGCAAGCAGGACGACACCGGGATCACGCCGGGCGACAGCTGGCTGCTGGAGTGGGGCATCGGTCACCGCCTGGCCAACGGCCTGGAGCTTGGCCTGGTGGGCTACGACGCCTGGCAGCTGGAGGCCGACAGGGGGGCGCCGACCAGCGACAAGGCCGAGCGTCATGCCGTCGGCGCCGAGGCCGGCTACTTCTGGCCCGCGGCCGGCATCATGCTCAAGGGGGCCTATTACCATGAGTACGACACCCGAGCCGGTGGCCTGAAGGGGCTCGAGAGCGAGGGCGATGCCTTTCGCCTGCAGCTGACCAAGTTCCTGTAGGCCCCCGCAGGCTCGCCCTGCGGGTCCGCGAGGATGAGCCATTCTATCGCCCCTGTCCGGCCACCGGTCGGCCAGGGGCCATGTTCAACTGAGGAGAAGATCCATGCAGATCAAGGCGGCTGTGACCCTGGAGCAGGGGCGTGATTTCGAATGGCAGGCGGTGGAGCTGGCCGAGCCTGGCCTGGGCGAGGTGCGGGTGCGCATCGTGGCCACCGGCGTCTGCCACACCGATGCGGTGGCCCGGGACCTCGGCATCGCGCCCTTTCCCATCGTGCTGGGCCACGAGGGCGCCGGCGTGGTGGAGGCCCTCGGCGAGGGGGTGAGCGGGCTCGAGGTGGGCGACCACGTGGTGCTCTCCTTTGCCCACTGCGGCGGCTGCGGCCACTGCCTGACCGGTCACCCCACCGTCTGCGATACCTTCAACGAGCTCAACTTCGGCGGCGCCATGGATGACGGCAGCCACCGCCTGGCGCTTGGCGACGACTCCCTGGCCACCTTCTTCGGCCAGTCCTCCTTTGCCACCCACGCCGTGGTCAACGCCCGCAACGCGGTCAAGGTGGACCCCGAGGTGGACCTGGCGCTGCTGGGCCCGCTGGGCTGCGGCATCCAGACCGGTGCCGGCACCGTGCTCAACCGCCTCAAGCCCGAGTTCGGGTCGAGCCTGGTGGTCTATGGCTGCGGGGCGGTGGGGCTCTCCGCCATCATGGCGGCGCGCATTGCCGGCTGCCAGCAGATCATCGCGGTGGATGTCCACGACAGTCGCCTCGAGCTGGCTCTCGAGCTGGGTGCGACCCATGCGATCAACGGCCAGCAGGAAGACACCGTCGAGCGGGTGCGCGAGATCACCGGCGGCGGCAGCCAGTTCGCCGTGGAGACCACCGGGGTGCCCGTCGTGGTGCGCCAGTCGCTGCAGGCCCTCAAGCCGCTGGGCGTCTCGGCCATCGTCGGCGTCACCCCCGAGGTGACCCTGGACGTGCACCACGACCTGATGGCCGAGGGCAAGTCGATGATCGGCGTGATCGAGGGCGACTCCGTGCCGCGGGTCTTCATCCCGCAGCTGGTGGCCTACTTCAAGGAGGGGCGCTTCCCCTTCGACCGACTGGTGAAGTTCTACGCCCCCGAGCAGATCAACGAGGCCTTCGAGGACTCGAAGAACGGCACCACCGTCAAGCCGGTGCTGAAGATCGGTTAACCGAAAACTGCTTCGACCGCGTCGAGGCCTGAAAAGCCCGTGACAGCCGGATATGTCGGCCGTCGCGGGCTTTTATTTATTCTTCTGAATGCTTGGAAAGTCCAATTTATTCATTGTTTTGTCTACTTGCTAAGTGGCTATGGTCCCCTATTTAACAGCCTCCATTAGTGTCTGTGCATCATGTAGACCAATGTCGATTGTGCAGACCGTGTGAGTGGGGTAGTTTTTCCATATAGCGAACCTGTGTTCGCTTTACGTACAAATGACTGTGGCATTATAACGACACCCCGGAGGCACCCCATGAACCGCACCCTGACTCGCTGCCTGCTCGCCGCTTCCATTGCGGGCCTCGCCGCGGCCTCTACCGCCCAGGCGTCCACCACCCTGCGCATGTCCCACTTCTGGCCCGACGGCTCCGGCATCAACCAGGAGATCTTCCAGGCCTGGGCCGAGACCATCGAGGAGCAGTCCGGCGGCGAGCTGCGCGTCGAGAACTTCCCCTCCCAGACCCTGACCCGCGCCGATCAGGCCTATCAGGGCGCGGTCAACGGCATCTCCGACATCGCCATCACCGCCCAGGGCTATACCGCCGGGCGCTTCCCGCTCTCCCAGATCGTCGAGCTGCCCGGAGTTGCCGATACCGCCAGCCAGGGCGCCTGCATCCTCCAGAGCCTCTATGACGACGGCCACATCGCTGGCGAGTACGACGATACCCGGGTGCTGTTCATGTTCACCACCGGCCCCGGCTACCTGCACACCGCGGATCACGACATCCAGTCGCCGGACGACCTCGCCGGCCTGCGCATCCGTCGCCCCACCGCGGTGGCCGGCGAGATGCTCGAGCGTCTCGGCGCCCAGCCGGTGGGCATGCCGGCCCCGGACATCTACACCTCCCTGCAGCGCGGCGTGATCGACGGCCTGAGCTTTCCCTGGGAGGGCATGAAGGTCTTCCGCTTGAACGAGCTGGCCAACTACCACACCCAGGTGCCCTTCTACTCGCTGATCTTCGTGGCCACCATGAGCCAGCGCAGCTTCGACCGCCTGAGCCCCGAGCAGCAGGCGGTGATCGAGGCCAACAGCGGCATGGCCTGGAGCGAGGTGGCGGGTCGGGTCTTCGATGGCCTGGACGAGGCCGGCAAGCAGGAGGCCGAGGAGGCGGGGCACCACATTCGCGTGATCGACAGCCCCCTGGAGCACGATGACTGGGCCGGCCCCCTCAAGGAGGGCATCGAGAACTACCTGAGCGAGCTCGAGGGGCGCGGCCTGGATAACGCCCGCGAGGTCTTTGATGCGGCCATGGCGGCGCGCGACGCCTGCCCGGTCGACCAGAGCTGAGCGAGAGCGATTCCATGCAAGCCTTGTCGTTCGTGAGCCGCCAGCTGGCACGCCTGTGCCTGCTGGTGGCGGGGCTGGCGCTGCTGGCCATGATGGGCGTGACCATCGCCGATGTGCTGCTGCGCCTGACCTTCCGCCTCTCCGGGGGCGCCCTCAACTGGAGCGTGGTGGGCAGCGTCGAGCTGGTGCGCTATCTGCTGATGTTCTCCCTGCTGGCGGCCATGGCCGCCAGCGTCGAGCGTTCCCAGGTGGTGGTGGAGGCCTTCAGTCACGGCCTCTCCCCGGTGCTCAAGGAGCGCCTGGGCGGCCTCTTCCTGCTCGGGTTCGTGGTGTTGGGTGCGGTGATGGCGATCGGTCTCTGGCAGGAGGCGGGCGTGGCTGCCATGCGCGGCCAGGTCACCCAGGACTTGCGCCTGCCCATGGCCCCCATCTACCAGTTCGGCGCGCTGCTGTGTGGCCTGCTGGCGCTGCGCAGCCTGCTGCACGCCCTGCTGGGCGCGCTCTTCGCCACCGATGCAGGGGGTATCCACCATGAGTAGCGAGATGATCGGCGGCATCGGCCTGATCGGGCTGCTGCTGCTGCTGGTGCTGCGCGTGCCGGTGGCGCTGGCCATGCTGACCGTCGGGGTGGTGGGCTTCGCCCAGGTGATCTCCTGGGGGGCGGCGCTCTCCATGGTCAAGTCGGTGCCGGTGGACGTGCTTTCCAGCTACAACTTCAGCGCCATTCCCATGTTCATCTTCATGGGGGTGCTGGCCGCCCACTCCGGCATGGCGGGCATGCTGTTCAATTCCACCCGCACCATCTGCGGCGGCTGGAAGGGGGGCATGGCCATCGCCACCGTGGGCTCCTGCGGGGTCTTCTCTGCGATCTCCGGCTCATCGCTAGCCACCGCCAGCACCATGACCCGGGTGGCACTGCCCGAGATGGAGAGGCACGGCTACAAGCGCTCGCTGGCCACCGGCACCCTGGCCGCCGGCGGCACCCTGGGGATCATGATTCCGCCCAGCATCGCCCTCCTGATCTATGCGGTGATCACCGAGCAGTCGGTGGGCGACATGTTCGCGGCGGGCATCATCCCGGGGCTGATGGGGCTGGTCTTCTACGCCCTGACGGTGAGCGTGGTGATGCGGATCTGGCCCGATATGGCGGTGCCGGGGGAGCCCACTTCTCTGGGCGAGAAGCTGCGCTCGATATCCGGGCTGGTGCCCTTCCTGGTCGTGTTCGTGATCATCATCGCCGGGATCTACCAGGGGATGTTCACCCCTACCGAGGGGGCCAGCGTCGGCGCCTTCTCCACCCTGCTCTATGCCCTCTACAAGGGCATGCGCCTGAAGGGGCTGTGGCAGAGCGTCCAGGAGACCCTTGCGCTCTCGGCGGTGGTCTTCTTCATGCTGGTGGGGGCCGAGACCCTGGGCTACTTCATCTCGGTATCGCGGATCTCCTTCACCATCAGCACCTTCCTGGGCGGGCTCGACGTGCCGACCATGGTGATCCTGCTGCTGATCCTGCTGCTCTATTTCGTGCTCGGCATGTTCATGGACTCCATCGCCATGCTGGTGATCACGGTGCCGGTCGTCTTTCCGATCATCACCATGTTGGGTATCGACCCGATCTGGTTCGGCATCCTCACCGTGCTGACCGTGGAGCTGGGGCTGGTGACGCCACCCGTCGGCATGAACGTCTTCGTGATCAAGGCCATGGCGCCTCATGTGACGCTGGGCGAGATCTACCGGGGGGTGACGCCCTTTATCGTCGCCGACCTGCTGCGCCTGGTGCTGCTGATCGCCTTCCCCGTGCTCACCCTGTGGATGCTCTAGCCGACGAGGCGCCCCATCAGCAGAAGGCCCTGCCATGTGCAGGGCCTTTTCCATCGGGATAACCCTAGGGTTATGACCCCGCGCGAAAACCTCAATTGCCGCCCGCTCGCTCCTTCGCCACTCTGGGGGCATGCCCCTCGGCCGCTCGTCCTGGTCGAGCCACGACACTGGAGGTGCCGCATGCATGACCAAGCCCCGATGATTCCCCACTCTTCCCGTTCCTGGCTGCAGCGCCTGGGCGGCGTCTTCTTCGATGCCTCGATGCCGCGGCTGGTGCAGGAGCTGCGCCGCGAGGCGGGACCGACCTTCCAGGCCATGGTTCGTGACCTGAACACGCCCATGGCGCCGGCCTTCGAGCGCGAGGTGGCGCGTACCCTCAACCGAGGGGGCCGCGAGGACCTGATTCCCGTCGAGACCCTGATGCCGACGATGATGGAGCGCTTCGGCCTGTCGGTCGAGGATTTTGGCCCTGAGGAGAGCGTACATCTCCAGGAGCTGCAGCATGTCTGTAACCGCTGTCCGGTGGCAAGCCAGTGCTGGCGCGCCCTGCGCGCCGGCACCGGATGGGAGAAGTGTCGCAGCTTCTGCCCCAACGCCACGGCCTTCGAGAAGAGGGCGGCGGCTGCCGTCTGAACGAGCCGCCGCCGTCGACTCGCCCCCGCTCAGCTCGCCTGGTCGGGGGCGTCTTGTCTCTGGGCCTCGGTGGCATGCTGACGCAGCCGGAAGTCCCGCGGCGAGAACCCGGTGTTGCGCTTGAAGAAGCGGGTGAAGTAGGCCGGCTCTGAGAAGCCCAGGGAGTCGGCGATCTGGCTGATGGTCATGTTGGTGTAGGTGAGCTGGCGCTTGGCCTCCAGCAGCAGGCGCTCGTGGAGCAGCTGCAGGGCGCTGCGGTCGGCTAGGCGGCGGCACAGGGAGTTGAGGTGGGCGCTGCTCATGCCCAGCTGGGCGGCGAACTGCTCGACGCTCGGCTGGCGGCGAAACTGGGCCTCGATCAGTGCCTGGTAGTTCTCCAGATGCTGGTGGCCCCGGTCGTGATGGTGGTCAGAGGCCTTGAGACTCTGCCCGGCGGCGACCTGCAGGCGCGCCAGCTCCACCACCAGCGCCTGGATCAATGCCTCCAGCAGACGCGCCCGCCCGGGGGCCGGCTGGCGGTACTCCTCGTCGATCTGGGCCACCAGGGTGGCGATGCGGCGTTTGCTGTCGGGGTCGCGCAGCGTATGGAAGCCGGCGTGCTGCAGCAGGGTGCCGGCACTGCTGGCCGTCTCGGCCAGATGCTCCACCAGTGGTCTCGCCAGGGTGATGATGTGGCCGTCCACATCGGGAGAGAAGCGGAAGCCGTGAATGCTCATGCTCGGCACCACGATGACCAGCGGCCCCTCGAGCGGATGAAGGCTTCCCTCCAGCTCGAGGTCGACCCGGCCGCGGCTGATATGCAGCAGGTGAACCAGGTCGGCGTGGCGGTGGGGGCGAATATGCCAGTCATGCAGGGCGCTGCGCTCCGGGATCGACTCGCAGTGAAGCAGGTCCGGGGTCGGCCAGTGGTGCGTCTCGCCATAGAGCTTGAAGACGGGAATGGTGCCGGTAGTTGTCATGGGGGCTCCTGTCGGCTGCGACCAAGGTCGAACGATAAGGCGCGGATAGTCCAACTGATAAAGTGAATCATGCCTTATCGCGGCGCCTGTTTCATTGAAAAATACAATTCATCCTGCGAACACTTGTACGCAAGGCCCCTGACAGGACAGACAACAACGGAGTCCCCTCATGAAGACACAGGTAGCCATCATCGGTGCAGGTCCCTCGGGCCTGCTGCTCGGGCAGCTGCTGAGCCGCCAGGGCATCGACAACGTCATCCTCGAGCGCAAGAGCGGCGAGTACGTGCTGAGCCGCATCCGTGCCGGCGTGCTGGAGCAGGGCATGGTCGACCTGCTGCGCGAGGCTGGGGTCGATGCGCGCATGAACGCCGAAGGCCTGCCCCATGACGGCTTCGAGCTTGCCTTCGACAACCGCCGCGTGCGCGTGGACCTGGCCGCCCTGACCGGCGGCAGCAAGGTGATGGTCTATGGCCAGACCGAGGTGACCCGCGACCTGATGGAGGCCCGCGAGGCGAGCGGCACCACCACCATCTACGAGGCGGACAATGTCCAGCTTCACGACCTGGAGAGCGAGGCGCCCTGGGTCACCTTCGAGAAAAATGGCGAGACGGTGCGTCTCGACTGCGACTACGTGGCCGGCTGCGATGGTTTCCACGGTGTCTCACGCAAGTCGATTCCCGAAGGCCGCATCAAGGAGTTCGAGAAGGTCTACCCCTTCGGCTGGCTGGGAATCCTCTCCGACACCCCGCCGGTCTCCGATGAGCTGATCTACGCAAGCCACGAGCGCGGCTTCAGCCTGTGCAGCATGCGTTCCGAGACCCGCAGCCGCTACTACATCCAGGTCCCCCTGGACGAGAAGGTGGAAGACTGGTCCGACGAGCGCTTCTGGGAGGAGCTCAAGCGCCGCCTGCCCGATGACGTGGCCGAGAAGCTGGTCACCGGCCCCTCCATCGAGAAGAGCATCGCGCCGCTGCGCAGCTTCGTGGTCGAGCCGATGCAGTACGGTCGTCTCTTCCTGGTGGGCGACTCCGCCCATATCGTGCCGCCCACCGGCGCCAAGGGGCTCAACCTCGCCGCCAGCGACGTCAACACCCTCTACCGCCTGATGGTGAAGGTCTATCAGGAGGGGCGTACCGACCTGATCCCCAACTACTCTGCGACCTGCCTCAAGCGGATCTGGAAGGCCGAGCGCTTCTCCTGGTGGATGACCTCCATGCTGCACAAGTTCTCCGAGGAGGAGGACTTCAATACCCGCATGCAGCAGGCCGAGCTGGACTACGCGACCAGCTCCGAGGCGGGGCTGACCACCATCGCCGAGAACTACGTGGGCCTGCCCTACGAGTCCCTCGAGTAGGTTTCGCCTGCCTCGATCTCGATAGCCCGGGCCCGCCGACAGGCGGGCCCGGGTTTCGGCGTGTCCGGCGTTGCGCCAGTCAGCCGCCGTGGCGCTGTGATGGCACCGGCGTCAGGGGTAGCGCCCGCTGCGGCGGCTCTCCACCAGCACCTCTAGGATGGCGTTGGCCTCCTGCATGATCGGGGAGGGCTTCTCGCCGCGGCAGATCATCTGCTGTTCGAGCGCCTGCTTGTTCGAGTTGGCTCGAAGGGATCAGCGTCTGTCTTGCCGATCATCTTCGGGGCGCTCGTCTTCTCTCACCTCGTAGTCCCCCTCCAGCACCTGCTGTTCGCGGTAGCTGCCGTCTGCGCCCTGGGTCTCGCGATAGCGAGTCTCACGGTAGTGGAAGCCGCCGCCCGCATCCTCGGCCTGGTCGGCGCGCATCTGCTCCATGCGCTTCTTCAGCCGGTAGCGCAGCAGGGGCATCAGCGCCCACCCCAGCAGCAGGAAGAAGAGCCCCAGCACCAGGGCGACGATCATCATGGCGCCGAACAGCAGCCAGGCGAGCAGCATCCTGAGGCTGCTGAGCAGGCCACCGCCCCGGCTCTGGCGGGCGCGCTGCTGCCACTGCTGGGCGGTGCGCCAGGCGATATTGTGGCGCGGATCCTGGTGGGGCCCCTGGGAGTCACTCATCAACGTCTCCGGTAGAGCGGCGTCTGGCGCCGCGTAAGTGGCTGCCTCTTGGAGAAGCCGTGCCCCGTTTTGTTCCCGGACGGCGGGACGGCAGCGTCACCCCCGCCACACCTCGGCGACGATCTCGTAGCTTCTCAGGCGATCCTCCAAAGCAAAGACGTCGGTATTGAGCATCAGCTCGTCGGCGCCGGTCTGCTCGAGAAAGGCCTCCAGGCCATCGCGCACCGTCTCGGGGCCGCCGACGATGGCGGCGCCCAGGAACTGCTGCAGCTGGTTCTCCTCCCTGGGCGTCATCTCCAAGTGCTCCACCGGCGGCTTCGCACAGGTACGCTGGCCGCGAATCATGCTCAGGAACTTCTGGCGGGCGGTGGTCGCCAGATACTCGGCGTGGGCGTCGTTCTCGGCGGCGATCACCGGCAGGCCGACCATGGCGTGGGGCCGCTCCAGCACCTCGGAGGGGCGGAAGTTGTCCCGATAGAGGCGCAGCGCCTCGAACAGGTAGCCCGGGGCGAACTGGGCGGCGAAGGCGAAGGGCAGGCCCAGGCGGGCGGCCAGCTGGGCGCTGTAGCCGCTGGAGCCGAGCAGCCAGATCGGCACCCTGGTGCCCTGGCCGGGAACGGCCCGCACCCGCTGGCCGGGCTGCTCGTCGCCGAGAAAGCCCTGCAGCTCCTCCAGGCGCTGGGGGAAGTCCTCCACGCCGGCGTAGGGGTCCCGGCGCATGGCGGCCATGGTGGCGCCGTCGGAGCCCGGGGCGCGGCCCAGGCCCAGATCGATGCGTCCGGGGTAGAGGGTCTCCAGGGTGCCGAACTGTTCGGCGATCACCAGCGGCGGGTGGTTGGGCAGCATGATGCCGCCGCTGCCCACCCGGATGCGCTGGGTGGCGCCGGCCACATGGCCGATCAGCACGGCGGTGGCGGCGCTGGCGATACCTTCGATGCTGTGGTGCTCGGCGAGCCAGAAGCGGGTGTAGCCCAGCCGCTCGGTGAGCCGGGCCAGGGCGACGCTCTCCCGGAAGCTGTCGGCTGCGCTGCCGCCCTCGCGGATCGGTGCCAGGTCGAGAACGGAGAGGGGCGTATCGGCGAGGCGGGGCATGGTTCCTCCAGAAAGTTGGCCTGCTTACGATCGTCAGGATGGGGGCGGCAGGCGCATCATGCAATCCTGACGGGGGAATATGCCGTAGCGCTCGCAGCGGCAGATAAACGGTGGGCTCGTCATGGCAATGCCGAGACGAGCTGATACCATGATCTTGTACAACACCTTCACAAAGGGATTCTTGCATGGCAGACCATGGAGGAAAGACGGTCTTTACCGTCTCCGCACTCATCATCCTGGCGCTGGTCGCGGTAGGTGCCGCCTTCCCGGAGGGCTTCGGCAACACGGCCAGTGCCGCCCTGGGGGCGGTCACCCAGCTGTTCGGCTGGTTCTATCTCTTCTCGGTGTTCGGCTTTGTCATCTTCCTGCTGGTGCTGGCCTTCAGCAAGTACGGCAAGATACGCCTGGGCCCCCAGGACAGCACCCCGAGCTTCAGCTTCTTCTCCTGGGTGAGCATGCTGCTGGCCGCGGGCTTCGGCGTGGGCCTGGTGTTCTACGGCATGGCCGAACCGATGTTCCACTACATCGACCCGCCCTATGGTGACGTGCCGGCCGAGACCACCGAGTCGGCCCGCTACGCCATCCAGTACACCTACTTCAACTGGGGCATCCACCAGTGGGCGGCCTTCTCGGTGGTGGGGCTGATCATCGCCTACTTCCAGTTCCGCAAGGGCCAGGCGGGGCTGGTCTCCTCGGTGCTCTCCTCGGTGACCGCCAAGCACCCCGGGGCGCGGCGCTATGCGCCGGCCCTGGATATCTTCGCCGTGGTGGCCACGGTGATGGGGGTGGCGACCTCCCTGGGGCTCGGCGTGCTGCAGATGAACGGCGGCCTCAACGCCGTCTTCGGCCTGCCGGAGTCGGTGCTCTGGCAGTTCCTGATCCTCTTCGTGATGTTCCTGGCCTACATGGCCTCCACCTGGTCGGGCCTGGACAAGGGCATCAAGCGCCTCTCCAACCTCAACATGATCCTCTGCATCGGCCTGATGCTCTACGTGCTGATCACCGGACCCACGGTGGCGATCCTCGAGACCATCACCCTGGGGCTCGGCGACTACCTGCAGAACTTCATCGGCATGAGCCTGCGCATCTCGCCCTACAGCGACAACACCTGGGCGAGCAGCTGGACCATCTTCTACTGGGCCTGGGTCATCGCCTGGTCGCCCTTCGTGGGCACCTTCGTGGCGCGGGTCTCCCGGGGGCGCACCATCAAGGAGTACGTGTTCGGCGTGCTGGTGGTGCCGCCGCTGCTGGCCTGCCTGTGGATCGGCGTGTTCGGCGGTGCGGCGCTGAACATGGAGCTCAACGGCGACGTGGGGCTGGCCGCGGCCACCCAGGCCAACATCACCGTGGCGCTGTTCGAGATGTTTGCCCTGATGCCCTTCAGCGGCCTGCTCTCGGTGGTGGCCATGATGCTGATCTTCATCTTTCTGGTGACCTCGGCGGACTCCGCCTCCTACATCGTGGCCCAGATGACCGACAACGGCTCCATCAACCCACCCCTCTACAAGCGGGTGATCTGGGGCGTGCTGATCGCGGCGATCTGCCTGACGCTGATCGCCGCCGGCGGCCTGACCGGGCTGCAGTCGGCCTCGGTGCTCTCGGCGCTGCCCTTCACCTTTATCCTCTACGGCATGGTGATCGTGCTGGTGCGCGAGCTGCGCGCCGACCGCAAGGCGATGCTGACCCAGCTCTATCGCCGCCATGGCGAGACCCCGGTGGGGGCAGACGCCTTCGAGGCCGAGCAGCTCGGGGAGGAGGAGCGTCTGCGTCGGGCCCCCAACGTGGTCAACCGCCGCATCAACCGTCGCGAAGGCATCTAGCCGCTCGCGAAGGCATGCCATAGCGCAACGACCTGCGCCGTCGCCACTGGCCTGGCGGCGGCGCAGGCCGTAAGCTCAGGGGAAATGGTGAAAACGGACTTCGACCATGTCGCTTCTGCCCACTGCCCGTGGCCATCGCCGCGGGGCAACCCGACGCCGCCAGCCGCGGCGTGGCCCAGGCCTGTCCGGCGGGGCCGGATTTGATCGCTGGCTCGACCGTCTGGTGGATATCGCCGTGATCGTGGCGCTCCTGGTGGGCGGCATGGCCCTGCTCATGACCCTGCTGGCACGCTGAGCCTCTCCCTGCAAGGAACCCCCGATGAGTACCCTGACCAGCGCCGCCCCGCCGCGGACCCGCGCCTCGCGCAAGGAGATCCTCGGCTGGGCGATGTTCGACTTTGCCAACCAGGCCTACACCCTGCTGATCATCACCGTGGTGTTCGGCGAGCTCTTCACCACGGTGATCGTCGGCGACCGCGGCGACGGCTACCGGCTGGCCAACTTCCTGTGGAGCCTGGCGCTGGCGACAAGCTACCTGCTGGTGGTGATCACCGGCCCCCTGTGCGGGGCGGTGATGGACTACCAGGCCTCCAAGAAGCGCTTCCTGTTCGCCAGCTACCTGGCTACCGTGGCGACCACCGCCATGCTCTACTTCGTGGCGCCGGGCTACGTGGTGCTGGGGCTGCTGCTGATCGTGGTCTCCAACTACGCCTACTCCATGGGGGAGTCCTTCATCGCCGCCTTCCTGCCCGACCTGGGGCCGCCGCAGGATCTCGGCAAGATCTCCGGCTTCGGCTGGGCCCTGGGCTACGTGGGCGGGCTCTTCGCCGCGGGCTTCACCCTGGTGGCCCTGGGCGAGGCCACCGCCGAGAACTTCGAGCGCATCCGCTGGGTGGGCCCCTTCGCGGCGGCCTTCTTCCTGGTCACCGCCATCCCCACCTTCCTGTGGGTGAAGGAGCGCGGCACCCCCCAGCCGCCGGGCAAGCCCTACCGGGAGATCGCCTGGGAGCGGGTCTCCACCACCCTGCATGAGCTCCGGCGCTTTCGGGACCTGGGTATCTTCCTGGTCTCGCTGCTCTTCTCCATGGCCGGGGTCTACATCATCATCGCCTTCGCCTTCATCTACGGCGCCCAGGTGATCGGCTGGGACGAGTCGATCCGCAAC
>WPCG01021332.1_pt1 | contig 41206 bp, 35 predicted proteins | sample 5403311 | NCBI WGS metagenome assembly WPCG01 (sample SAMN12869467, study PRJNA574797) | sludge metagenome | isolation source: wastewater treatment of Control | place: China:Beijing | collected 2019-05-17
AATCCTCCTCCTCGGCGTCGCGTACAAGGGCGACATCGACGACCTGCGCGAATCCCCCGCCCTCAAGGTATGGGACGAACTGGAGCGCAAAGGCGCCCTCGTCGACTACTCCGACCCCTACTGCCCGGTCGCCAGGCGCCCCGAGGGCAAAAAAGCCTCCCTCGCGCTCGACGAAAAGATGCTGCGCGCCTACGACGCCGTCCTCGTCGCCACCGCGCACAAAAAGGGCGTCGACTACGACCTCGTCGCGCGGAACGCCCAGCTCGTCCTCGACACGAAGAACGTTTACGGCGGCGTAAAGCGCGACAACGTCGTACTGTTATAAAAAATCACGGAGGCCTCGTCATGTACACATTCACACTCGCCGGCTGCGGCCGGATCAGCAAGAACCACATCGACGCGCTCGCGGAACTCGAAAAAGAAGGGCGCGCCAAGCTCGTCGCCTGCTGCGACCCCGTCGCGGACCGCGCATGCGCCGTCGCCGAGAAGACCGGCTGCCAGGCGTTCCCGAGCATACACTCCATGCTCGACGCCGTCCGCGCCGACGTCCTCTCCATCTGCACCCCGTCGGGGCTCCACCCCGACCACGTCCGCATCGCCGCCGAACGGGGCGTCCACGCGCTCTCCGAAAAACCCGCCGGAACCAGCCTCTCTTCCGTCGACCGCGCCATCGACGCCTGCGACGAGCGGGGCGTTCTCTACTTCGTCGTCAAGCAGAACCGCTTCAACAAGACCATCCGCCTCGTCCGCCGGGCGCTCGAAGAGGGGCGCTTCGGGCGGCTCTACATGCTCTCCAGCAACGTCTACTGGACCCGCCCGCAGGACTACTACGACCAGGCGAAGTGGCGCGGAACCCGCGAGTTCGACGGCGGAGCCTTGAGCAACCAGGCCTCCCACTACGTCGACATGATCCAGTGGATGGGCGGCGCGGTCGAATCCGTCCACGCATTCGCCGCCACCCTCGCACGCCGCGTCGAGGCCGAAGACAGCATCGTCGTCAACCTTAAATACCGCAGCGGCGCGCTGGGAAGCATCAACGTCACCAACCTGGCCTACCCCAAGAACCTCGAAGGCAGCCTCGTCATATTGGGCGAACGCGGAACCATCAGGATCGGCGGCGTCGCCCTCAACACAATCGAGAGCTGGCAGTTCGCCGACTCCCACCCCATGGACGACGAAGTGGAGCAGGCCAACACCAACCCCTCCAGCGTCTACGGCTTCGGGCATCTCCCCTACTACCGCCACGTCGCCGACGTCCTCGACGGCACGACCGAACCCCTCCTCACAGGCCGCGAAGGCCGCAAGAGCGTAGAGATCATCGAGGCCGCGTACGAGTCCTCGCGCACCGGAAGCGCCGTCGCCATACAAGGACGAGCCCGGCGGTAGGACGAGAAAAAAGAAGAGCAAAAAATACCGAGAGATCATCGAGGAGCAATCTTGAGGGGAAAAGGCCCGCTACGCAGTCCCTTTCCCCTCGATATCATACCCTTACCTTGATTAGCAATGGCGTTCACCGTATTTTCCGACAACATAACTTCCGTTTTGGCCCCTGAAGCGCTATAATTACCCTCGAAAGGGAGGCTATTCCGTGCCCGAATTCAACGACGAAATATGGAAGCGCTCCATACATACGCTCTTCCGGCCGATGGTCGGTTTCCACTTTCCGGAACTGCACCCCCTGATCGACTGGAGGCGGGGACCCGCCTTCCTCGAAGAGGAACTCGCCAATCTCTTCGACCCGAAGAAAGAGGGGAAGCGCTTCGTCGACATCCTCGCTCAGGTCTTCCTTCTCGACGGCGCGGAGAAGTACATCCTGCTCCACGTCGAAGTGCAGGGGTACGGCAGCGGCGAAGAAGAGACATTGGAGTTCGAGGAGCGCATGTTCGAATACTATTACCGCGTCCGGGACAAATGGAAGGTGAAGGACATCGCGGCGCTCGCCATACTCACCGACGGCAACGAGAAATACCGGCCCGACCGCTACGAGACGTCCTTCTTCGGAACCACGCTGACCTACGTCTTCAACGTATCAAAGATAATCGATTACGACGATGAAGACCTGGCCAACAACTTCAATCCGTTCGCCACCCTGATGCTGGCCGCCAAGCGGGCGCTCAAGGTCGAGCGGAGCGACGACGAGACGAAGAAACTCTTCAAAATCGCTCTCCTGCGCCTTGGAATAGCAAAAGGCTACACAGCCAAGGAGCTTGAAGCGCTCTTCTACTTCGTCGACTGGGTCGTCGCCTTCTCCGGCGTCAAGGCAAGAAACGAATTCGTCGGAGAAGTGCGTGCGATGGCAAAAAAGGAGGAGATACAAATGCCGTACGTCACATCGATCGAAGAGGTTACCAGAGAAGAAACCAGAGAGGCAACCAGAATTGAAACCATGCGAGCAATAGCATTTAAAATGCTGAAAGCTGGAGAGTCGGACGATAAAATTCTTATGTATGCGGAGATCTCTCCCGAAGAACTCGGCAAACTCAAGAAAAGCCTTCGACAGGAAACTTGCTGATACTTCCCGGAGGAGATACACATGCCGTATGTCACATCGATCGAAGAGGTTATCAGAGAGGAAATAGCCTCCACGATGTTGGAAGCAGGAGAACCGGATGAGAAGATACTTGCCTATGCCAAAATATCTCGTGAAGAACTCACTCAACTCAAAGAACGCCTCGGACAGGATGCTCGCTGACACAAAAGGCGCTCCCCGGGGGAGCGCCTTTTCCTTCCCAATTCCCCGCACCCACCATTTGACAGAACGCATTTCGAGTAATAAAATTACTCGAAAGTAAAACTCAGGAGGAACAGCCGTGCAAAAGATCGTCTCCCTCGTGGGCGCTCGCCCGCAGTTCATCAAAGAAGCCGTCGTCGGCGCCGAAGTCCGCCGACGGAACGCGTGGCGGCACGTCCTCGTCCACTCGGGACAGCACTACGACGCCAACATGTCCGACGTCTTCTTCCAAGAATTGGATATGAAGCAGCCCGACCACTTCCTCGGCGTCGGCTCCGGAAGCCACGCGCAGCAGACCGCCGACGTCCTCGTCAAGTTCGAGGCTCTCCTCCTGCAAGAAAAACCGGACATGGTGCTCGTCTACGGCGACACCAACACCACCGTCGCCGGGGCGCTCGCCGCATCCAAACTCAAAATCCCCGTCGCCCACGTCGAAGCGGGCATCCGCCAGCAGCCCAAGGACATGCCCGAAGAGATCAACCGCGTCCTCGTCGACCACATCTCCGCACAGCTCTTCTGCTGCTCGGACCTCGCCGCCCGCAACCTCGCGCACGAAGGCATCACCAACGGCGTCTCGGTCCCCGGCGACGTCATGTACGACCTCTACCTTAAAATGCGCCATCGCTTCACTCCGGAGGAGACGCGAACGCGCTTCGGGCTCGAAAAAGACACCTACATCGTCGCCACCATCCACCGCGACTTCAACACCGACGACCCGCGCGCACTCGCCCCCATCCTCGACGGCCTCGACCGCGCGCACACGGAGAGCGGCCTTGAGATTCTCCTCCCGCTCCACCCGCGCACACGCAAACGCATCGCCGAGTTCGACCTCGAAGACAGCCTCCACCGCCTCCGCGTCGTCGACCCCGTAGGCTACCTCGACCTCATGTCGCTCACCCAGCGCTGCGCGGCGGTCGTCACCGACAGCGGCGGCTACCAGAAGGAAGCCTACTACGCCGGAAAACGCGCCGTCGTCCTCATGCCCGACACCGGCTGGCGCGAACTCGTCGAGGAGGGGTGGAACCTGCTCTGTCCGCCCGACGCCAAACAGATCGCGCACACGATAACCACAGCGCTCGCACCCGTACCACGGCCCGAAAATCTCTTCGGCGAGGGCAACGCCGGGGAGTGCATCGTCGAGGCTCTTCTGGCATAATAACAGCATCGCAAATCACCGGGAGGCAAAATCGTGCTCTTTAACTCATATACCTTTCTTTTTCTCTTCTTGCCCTTCACCTGGATCCTCTTTCGCTTCGCCTGTGCCAAGCGGGTTCTTGACGTCGCTCTCGCGCTTTTGATGATCGCTTCATTGGTCTTCTATTCGTATTGGAATCCTCCTTTTGTCTTTCTGATTCTCTTCTCGATTCTTTTCAACTATTCTTGGGGCCGCCTTATCGAAAGGTCTTCGCAACATACTCGCACCCACACTCTATGGCTTTACAGCGGCGTCGCCATCAACCTTCTTCTCATTGCCTACTTCAAATATGCAAACTTCATGATGTCCAACATCACTTGGCTGTTCGCGGAGGAGTGGAGTCCTCGGGATATTTTTCTTCCGCTCGGCATCTCTTTCTTTACATTCCAGCAAATAGCCTATCTGATCGACTGTTCCAAAGGCCTCGCAAAAGAACACGCCTTCACCCATTACGCACTTTTCGTCACATTTTTCCCCCAACTTATAGCAGGACCGATTGTTCGCTACGAAGAGATCATGCCCCAATTCTCACGACTGCGTACCTTCGCCATGAACTATCGGAACATAGCCATGGGACTGACGCTGCTCTCGCTCGGACTCTTCAAAAAAGTAGTCGTCGCCGACACCCTCTCCCCATGGGTTGCGGCCGCCTTCGATACACACGCTCCATTGACGCTTTTCGAAGCGTGGGGAGGCGTGCTCTCCTATACATTCCAGATTTATTTCGATTTCTCCGGATACTCCGACATGGCTCTCGGACTAGGAAAGCTCTTCAATATCGATCTCCCGATCAACTTCAACTCACCATACAAAGCTTTGTCCATCAGCGACTTCTGGAGAAGATGGCATATGACTCTTTCCTCTTTCTTGCGAGACTACCTCTACATTCCTCTTGGCGGCAATCGTCAGGGAAAATTGCGACGGAACGTCAATCTCATGACGACGATGCTGCTCGGAGGACTCTGGCACGGCGCCTCATGGAATTTCGTCGTCTGGGGAGGGCTCCACGGCGCGTACCTCGTCGTAAACCATGCCTACAAAAGGCTTTTTTCAGCCCTGAGCATTACCCCCCCCCCGTATACTGACGCCAATACATTGGGCGCTCACCTTCGGCTCGGTCGCCTTTGCCTGGGTCTTCTTCAGAGCGGCAACGTTCACACGCGCATGGGAGATACTCTGCGGCATGTTCGGCAGAAACGGCGCTTTGCTTCCTCCAAACTGGGTTCCGTTTTCATGGCTGCAGAACCTGCTCACTTTCTTCGGTGTACAAATCTCCTTTTCACCTCAATGGGCTTTGACCGGCGGGAAAAACCAAATACTCCTTTTGGCCTTATGCACCCTTGCTGTAGTTTCTCTTCCCAACAGCTATGAATGGACGTGTTCCCACCTCCAAAACAAGCGCCCTTCAGCATGGTGGGCCATAGGCATAGGTAGCGTGCTTGGACTAAGTATCTGCTTCCTCAATCGCATCTCCGAATTTCTTTACTTTCAATTCTGAAGGAGGAGGGAAAAATGAGCACATTCTGGAAACGTTACTCTCTCCTTATCATCGGCAGCACGTTCTTTTTTTGCTTTCCGGTCGCATTGATCAACTATATAGTCGATCCATTCTTATCCTTTCGACACAATGTCCCCCTTGGGCGTTTCCAGCCCATGTTCGACGAGCGCCAGCAAAAAACAAACTATCTGGCGGGCGGCAAAAGGGATATCGATACCGTCATCCTCGGAAACAGCAGAGTGGCCTATTTGAATCCGAGCAACGTACCAGGTAAGGCTTTCAACTACGCCGTCAGCAGCATGAGATCGTTCGAGTTTCTTCCGTACCTTCAGTTCGCCGCGTCTCAAAGTTCGCTCCCAATAAAAACTGTCCTTCTTGGCCTAAGTTTTGTGGATACAAACGCCGTGACAGGTATCCCTTCGGATCCTCCCGAGAAATACATCGAAAAAACAACATCATGGAAGTTTCGTTATAAATCTCTACTCAGTATCAAACTGCTGCATCATTCGATAACATCGGTAAAAAGAGAATTGCAGGTCAATCCTGATGATGCATACATCCGAGAAGACGATAAAAGGCCCGTCAGACATATGGCGCTTCCCGTGCCACCGACGGTACGGCAAAGAGCGATCAACGAAAATTTGGCAACCTATAAAGCGCATGCATATGGGGAAGACTACGTTTACCTAGACAATCGATCAGTATACATGGAGTTGACAAACAGCTTTCCGACAACCAGGTTTCTGGTGTTTACTACCCCCGTATCCGCGCATTTGCTCAATCTCCTGGTGGCACAAGGGCTGTTCGATCATTATGCTCAATGGCTCAGCCATGCAGTGGAGATATTCGGCGAACTCTGGAACTTCATGTACTTCAACTCGGTCACCACCAACGACGACTATTATAAAGATGCGCACCACTACTCCCCTCAAGTATGCGATATGATCACACGGAAACTCTACGATCTTAAAGATGAGAACGACGAAAAAAACTTCGGAATCAAGGTCACACGTGAAAATCTAGAAGAACATGTGGATTTTTTACGGAGAAATATGCTCACCAATAAACAGACTATTTTCAAGTAATATCTGGGAAATTCTACCGCTTCTTTTCTTTCTCTCTCTTGACAGGCTGCTTTTCGAGTAATAAAATTACTCGAAAAGCAGCTATCTTTTTTCAGGAGAAGTGTCATGGAAAACTTTTATCGCCTTCGCTACAGCCAGCATGCTTCTGCATTTTCCCCTACTGCCAAATGCTGCGGTGTTTGATTCTCTTATGAACATTCCATTCGTCGCCCGCCTTAAAAACGCATTCGCCAAAAGCCGCTTCGCCAATCCCGACTCGGCGGTACGGCACGTTTCTCTTATCGCCGGCGGAACCGTCATCGCGCAGGCCATAGGGATATTGACCATCCCCATCGTCTCGCGCATCTACTCCCCCGCCGACTACGGAATCATGGCCGTCTACGCCTCAGTGATCGCCATTCTGGGGGAACTTTCCGGCTTCCGCTACTATCTGGCCATCCCCCTCCCCAAGGACGAACGGTACGCGAAGGCGCTCGTCGTACTCAGCCTGGGGCTGCAGATCCTCTTCGTCGCGCTACTGGCCCTGCTGCTCTTCTTCGCGGGCGAATTTCTGCTAACCAAGCTCTCAATACCAGAACTGATCCCCTACCAAGCTTTAATCCCTCTCGGGCTCCTCGCAACGGGAACCTACCTAGTGCTGACGCAGTGGGCAATCCGAGAAAAACTCTTCTCCACCATCGCCCGCACGAAGATCACCCAGTCGCTCAGCGGCGTTGTTGCAAAGATCGGCCTCGGCCTCTTGGGCGTACGCCCGCTTGGCCTCCTGATCGGCGCCATCGTCGCTCAAGGGGGCGGCATCACCACCCTGTTGCGCTCTCTGCTGAAGAAGAAAGGCGTGCCGCGCCCGGAGAGGGGAGATATTCGACGGGTGGCGCTGCGGTACCGAAATTTCCCAATCTATAACACCTGGGCGGCAATGCTCAATGTTTTAGGTAGCCATATTGCTCCCGTTCTCCTTGTTGTTTTTTACAACCCACAAGTAGCCGGCCTTTTTGCAATGGGACAACAAATCCTAAGACTTCCCGTACATTTCATAGGGGAAGCGATAAGACAGGTTTTCATGCAACGAGCCAGTGTTGCCAGACACCAAGGGGGCTTAAAACAGCTTTCCTTATACACATATTGCTTATTATTACAAATCGCATTCTTTCCCGTAATGATAATTTCTTTCTTTGCTCCTCAGTTATTTGCACTATTCTTAGGCAACCAATGGATTGAAGCAGCAAAATATGCAATGCTTCTCGGCCCATTGGTTGCTTATAATTTTGCATATTCACCTGTAAGTGTTCTTTATTCCATTCTAAATCGCCAAAACATAGGGCTGTATTTTCAAATTTTACATACTTTATTTATAATACTTGCTTTTTGGACTGGTACACATTCAGGCGATCCATTAATTTCTGTATCTTTGTACTCAGCCATTAGTACTTTGGTGTACTTTTTACGAATGCTGGAGCTTCTCTCTGCGGCTGGAAACTATTTTAGAATTATTTTTTCTAAAACCTTGCGAATCATAGGAGAAGCGTTTTCTCTCTTGCTGTTCCCTTACCTAGTGTTTATCTTAGACTTCCACAAAGTAGTGCTAATACTAGTACTTAGTACAGTATCTTTAATTTTTCTACTTAGGACTCGAAAGCTTTTCTCCGAGAGAAGCTATTTGGGCGTTTAAAAAAACATATTTTAATTGAAAAATCAAGGAGGAATATACCATGGTGCGCTCTTTAAGAATTATTTTTAGCTTGTTAGGGTTTTTTTCCTTATCGGCCATTGCTTCATTTGCTGATCCTTTAGTCTATGGCGGCCAGTACTACCCTGAAGAGTTCGTTCTGAAGCAAATGCCGGAAGTTTGGACGAAATACGGACTCGATGTCGAGCATATACTTTTCAGTTCCGGAGCAGACAGCGATCAAGCGCTTATCTCCGGGCAAATTCAGATCAACTGCGGTTCCGACAGTAGAACCGCGTCTCTATTGAGCGCCATACCCGACGAAGGCATAATCCTCGCCACCATCCAGAAGGGAGACCGTTACGCAACCGTCGTAAGCCCTTCAAGTTCTTTTGCCAACTGGAATGATCTCAAGGGGCAGATGGTCGCTGTTCGGCTGGGAACCGGAGCGGAACAGATTCTGAGGCGTTTTTTTGCTCAAGACCCCGATCTTGCATGGGAAGACTTCAAATGGGTGAATCTTAAAATAGAGGACATGATCCCCTCTCTCCAGGCTGGAAGAATTGCAGCTTTCACGGCTTGGGAGCCAACATGCGGTATCGCGGAGGCACAGGGAGCCGGTAAAATCTTAAAAACATACGGAGAAATATCTACCGTACCGGTTTCCCTGCATACTACACGGGCCTATGCCGAAAATAATCGGGATATCATTATCCGTTTTCTTGCGGCACATCTAGAGAAAGTTGCCTTGATCGAAAGTAACCCGGAAAAAGCTGCCAAGCTCGCAGCTGAATACTCAAATAAAACCGGATTTACGGTTCAGCCAGAGGCTTTTATTTCGATCTTTAAACGCATCAACTTTTCACTTGACGTCACCGAAAAAGACCTTGAATCGATCAAAGACACAGCCAAGATGCTTCACGATGGGGGACAGATCGAAAATTTACCAAATATAGTCTACGACCCCTCGTATTTGGAAGAGGCAAAAAAACTCTACGAGGAGAAAAAGACCAATTGACATGACGCAAGATAGAAAAACCTCCGTAAAACCGTTTTTCCTGATCAACAAAAAAATTCTCTATCCGACGATCTTTATTGGACTCTTGTTGCTGTTGTGGGAACAAGCTTCGGGAATTGGTCTCCGGGCACAACTTTTCCCTGCTCCATCCACGATATTCAGACAACTCATTACGATGCTGCTCCCGGAAGAAGGGAGCAGCATCTTGCTGTGCCATCTTCTGGCTTCTCTCCGCCGTCTTACAGTTTCCCTCATTATTGGAAGCTTCTTCGGCATCATCTTTGGAATTGCATCCGGTCTGCGACCATACATTGATGCTCTAACAAAACCCTTTGTATCCTTCTTTCTCCCCATACCCGGCATCGCACTGGCCCCAATATTCATGATACTTTTTGGATTCGGCGATCCTGCCATCATAACGGCAGGAGCTCTGGCCGCATTTTTCCCGGTTCTGTTCAACACCTCAAGCGGCATACGGACAGTTAATCCGACCCTGATTAATGCCGCCAGAATAATGGGGGCGACTAGGTGGCAGAAGTTGATGCACGTCTACCTTCCGTGGTCAGCCATCCATATATTTACGGGTTTCAAGCTGGGAATCTCTAGAAGCTGGAGGACTGTCATCGCAGTAGAACTCGTTGCAGCCGCCGATTGGGGGCTCGGCTACATGATCATGCAGGCAGTGGAGTACCTCCAGATGAAAGTGGTTTATGTGGGAATCTTCGTGATGGCGCTCCTCTATCTTTTTATTGAAAAGGCGCTGATAGGTTTCGTGGAACGCCGGACCATCTATCGCTGGGGGTACTCTCCGGAGCAAGGAGTTCGTCAATGAAGAACCAGCGCGTTACATCTTTTTTAGTCGTACTTTTGATAATAGTCCTCTGGCACTATGCTTCGATATTCAAGATCCTGCCAGATTTTTTTCCGTCTCCAACGGGAACTCTTAAAGTATTCTTACGGATGATTTTAGACGGCACCCTCCCCAGACACCTTATAGAAAGTCTCGTTCGTCTTCTGACGGGGCTTTCTATCGCATGCGTTGTAGGCTTCGCTGTAGGAGGCATACTTGCATCGAGCGCTTTCTTGAGCACGATTCTCTATCCGCTGCTTGGATTCTTTCTTTCTATCCCTACAGTTGCATGGGTTCCGCTCCTCATTGTCATCTTCGGGCTTGGAGCACGCACAGTCGTTATTGCAGTCTTTTTAGGAGGCTTCTTCGAGATAACTTACAACACCTATCAGGGGATTCGTACAATACCGCAATCTTTGACCAACGCGGCCAGGACTATGGGAGTATCTTCTGTAAGACTCTTCTTCGACGTCCATCTGCCAGGCTCTCTCCCTTCCGTTCTCCCCGCTCTTCGACTCGCGGCCGGCTATGCCTGGAGAGCGCTCGTTGGAGCAGAAATGCTCTCTTCTATGCTCAGATGGGGAATCGGCAAGATGATCTTTGAAGCCAGATATTGGAACGATCTAGGTGTAATGTTCGCTGGACTTATCTGCATATGGTCAGTCGCATGTCTTTTCGAAAAAGCAGTCTCTCTTCTGGAAAAACGAACACTTGGGAAATGGGGAATCGCAAGATGACACACACACATGATTCCAATATCAAAATTCGCCTGCAAAGTGTTACACAAACCTATAGCGAAAACGAGTCAGAGACCAAAGCATTGGATAACGTTTCCGTGGACTTCACAACAGGAAAGTTTACATCCATAGTGGGTCCCTCTGGCTGTGGTAAATCGACGTTACTTTCTCTTGTTGCAGGGTTCCAGAAGCCGTCGAGCGGTACCATATTTCTAGACAACAAACCCTTAAAAGGGCCAGGCCCAAATCGGGGCTTTGTATTTCAAGACTACGCACTCTTTCCTTGGAAAACCGTTTTGGAAAACATCGCTTTTGGATTGCGCATCAACGGAAAACCCAGAAAAGAAGCGGATGACATTGCAAAACAATTTCTTCGGATGGTTAATCTTGAAAAATTTGCCGACACATATCCTTACGCTCTTTCCGGAGGAATGAAACAGAGAGTGTCGATAGCCCGAGCCCTTGCATACAATCCGGAAGTTTTATTGATGGACGAACCGTTCGGAGCGGTCGATGCGCAGACAAGAAAAATGCTCCAGAAAGAACTCGTCCACATACTTGATAAGTTTAATAAAACAATTCTCTTTGTCACACACAGCGTTCTCGAAGCAGTATTTCTATCGGATGTGGTTGTCGTAATGACAGCACATCCGGGAAAAATCAAAGGAGTCGTGCCAGTTAACCTTTCTCGACCAAGAAATCACTCGGAGAAAGAATATATTGAGGTAAGGAACCATATACTGACACTGCTTGAGGAAGAGGTCGAGAAAGATTTTAAAGAACAAAGCACTCTTACCTTAACGACACATAGCAGAGATCGAGATTAAACGAGGAGGCATCTTTATGCGTGTTCTAATTCCAGATGGATTACAAAGGAACATCATAGCTGCAATTGATTCAATGACAAAAAATGGAATCACCGTTGATATAGCTACACCAACATCAAACATAAAAAAAGAGAATAGCTTTTTGCGAAAACTCTTCTTCACCACAATGTCGCGTGGTGTTTCTAAAAACTTTGAAATCCCTTCGCCATTCGATGGAGTCAGTGAGTATGTTGAGGCTATTCTCAAAATAATCTCCAACGAACCCTACGACATAGTCATGCCATTTACTCACGGAGCGGTAGCCGCATGTTGTCATGCAAAAGATCAAATAGAAACTTACTCCAAACTTACATTTCCTGACTTTGAAACTTTTTTGCTCTTTCACGATAAATGGAAAACGTACGAGCTCTGCAAAAAAACACAAGTTCCCTCTCCACGAACTTGGAAACCTCACGATCAAGACGAACTCTGTCAGTTGGCAAACGAGATATCATTCCCTGCTGTCGTCAAAATACAGATGGGGTGCGGTATTGCGCGTGGAGTCAGAGTTGCTGAGAAAAAAGATGAACTCATGGAAAAATACACTTCTCTTTCAACGCAACCCAGCTTCAGTTTCCTTGATAACTTTGAAACTCCTATTATTCAGGAGTTTATTGAAGGGCCCATCCATGATGTTGTCGGCCTTTTTAACGATGGGGAGCCTTTAGCGATAATGTCCCAAAAACGGGTATTGACCTACCCTATAGATGGAGGCACAGGTTCTGTAAACGAAACCACTTACGAACCTCGGATAATCGAATACGCATGCAGGCTCATGAAAGCAGCAGGATGGACCGGGCCTGCAATGTGCGAATTCAAAAAAAGAGGTGAAAATGATTATTATCTTCTGGAAGTCAATCCGAAATTTTGGGGAACTCTGGATCTCGCTATTTCAGCTGGACTTGATATACCTACAATGACGGCCAATCTTTTTTTTAATGGGGATGTCAAACCCATTAAAAAATACAATATTGGACTTCTTTATCGCTGGTCTCTCTCTGACGAAATTAAAAGCCTGCTACAGTACACTAGCAAAAGAAAAGCTCTCTTAGAATATATCCAACGGACTTTTCGCCGCAACAAAACAAGCGAATGTAAGTTCAGCAAACCGCTACGCTCTTTTTTTACTCTTTATAGTACTCTTCGCGCATTCAGAGGCTCGGATCTACGAAAACAAACATTACGCAACAAGAGAGATTAACGATGAATTCTTTTGTGCATTCTTTGCAACCATCATTTGAATATATACAATCATACTTCGCAAAGCGGTTCGGTAAAGGCCCCTTCTCCCTCGGCGAGCCCGCCGCCCCTTGCATTCGTCTTGACGACTGTGGGAAATCGCTCGTCTTCCCCCTCTTCCTCGGCGGGCTCGGCCTCGACTCGCTGCTCGAAGGGGCTCTGGAGCTGCGAATGCTCCCCGCCGACGACTTCGTGAAAGAAACGCTCGGCGAGGTGAATATTCCCGCGCTCTGCAAGCGCGGCGCGCCCTCTCCATCGCGACTCGTTTCAGGCGAAGAGGATACGGTCTGCCTACACTTCGACCTCTTGGGAAGCGCCTTCTATATCCTCACCCGCACGGAGGAGTATCTCAGCCCCGTACGCGACGCGCACGACCGTTTTCCCGCCTCGGCCTCGCACGCGCTTACCCACGGCTATCTTCACCGCCCCGTGGTGGACGAATACGTCGAAATCCTCTGGCGCTGCATCCAGCATCTCTGGCCCGGTGCGGAGAGGAAACGAGACACCTTCCGCACGATGGTGACGCACGACGTGGACACACCGTTCGAATACCTCTTCCGACCGGCGTGGAGGGTCGCGCGCATCTTCGGCGGGGATATTCTCCGTCGGCACAGTCCGCGCCTCGCATTCAGCCGCGCCGCCCGCTGGTTCGACGTGAAGCATCTCGGCAACTGGCAGCGCGACCCCCTCTACACATTCGAGACTATCATGGACATCAGCGAATCGCACGGGTTGAAAAGCGCCTTCTACTTTCTGGCCGGGCGAAACTCCCCCATGGACGGCGAGTACGACCTGACGCACCCGCGCATCGCCGCTCTGATGAGGCGCATCCACGACAGAGGACACGAAATAGGGTATCATGGAAGCTACACCACCTACTGCGACGCAGACACGACGCGGCGCGAGGTGAACGCGCTGAAAGAGACGGCCGCAAAGCTGGGTATTGAGCAGACAACATGGGGCGGTCGGCAGCACTACCTCCGATGGAACGTCCCCGCCACGTGGCGCAACTACGCGGAGGCCGAGCTGGACTACGACACCACCCTCTCTTACGCCGACCACGCGGGCTTCCGTTGCGGAACATGCCACCCCTTCCCCGTCTTCGACGTGGAGCAAAACAAGGCGCTCGACCTCGTGGAATATCCGCTGATCGTGATGGAGTGCTCCGTGCTCGGCGAGCGGTACATGAATCTGCAGCACGACGAGGCGCTGGAGTATATTCTGAAACTGAAACGGAGTTGCCGTAAGTACAACGGCTGCTTCGGCCTGCTGTGGCATAACTCAAGTTTTGTGGAACCGGCGGAGGTGGATCTGTACAAAAACGTACTGGAAGGGTCGCAGAAGCAGTGAGGATATCCGATCCGTGACGGGCGGCGTCGATATCGATGAGGACCTGAGAGAGCGCTCTCCGACCGCTTCCGGTGCTTCTCGGATGTTTCCTCGGGGGTGCTATAATAAGCGCGGCGGCAAGAGAAAACGGCCGCCGAAAGGAGAGATGCGCGGTGTGCAAAATGAATCCGCGGGTTGACTTCGTTTTCAAGAAGCTCTTCGGAAGCGAGGAGAGCAAGGACATACTGATCGACCTGATCAACTCGATCGTCTCGGAGAAGGATCGGGCGACCGACATCAAGATCAAGAACCCATACAACGAGAAGCAGTACCTGAAGGACAAGCGTACCATCCTCGACGTGAAGGCCCTGAGCGGGGACGGCACATGGTACGACATCGAGATGCAGATGCTGCCGGAAGACTGGTTCGCCAAGCGCTCGCTCTACTACTGGAGCAGACTTTACAGCGACCAGCTCGACGAGGGGATGCACTTCCGCTTTCTCACCAAGACCATCTGCATCAACATCCTGAACTTCGACCAGCTCGACGACGAGCCCTCCTACCACAACGTCTACAAGGTGAAGAACGTGAAGAGCGGAAGCGAGCTTCTGGACGAGTTCGAGATCCACTTCATCGAGCTGCGGAAGTACGACGAGACGCTGGCCGACTCCCTGAACAGGGCTCTGGACAGGTGGGTACACTTTCTGAAGCTGGCCGGTGAGTACAGTTCGGAGACCATGCCCGCCGAGCTGAAGGCGACGGAGCCTGTTCGGAAGGCAATGCACCTTCTGGAGCGCCTTTCGGCCAGCAAGGAGGAGCGGGAGATCTACGAGGATCGGCTGAAGTGGCTCCGCAGCGTGGAGGGGGCGTTCGAGACGATGAGGCACAGAGGGGTGGAAGAGGGGCGAGAAGAGGGAAGGGCCGAGGGAAGGGCCGAGGGAATCGAGTTAGGCAAGGCCGAAGGTGTCGAGATAGGCAAGGCCGAGGGAATCGAGTTAGGCAAGGCCGAGGGTGTCGAGCAAGCCCGCCGCGAGAACGCTCTGAAGATGTTGCAGGACGGAGTGAGCGTCGCGAACGCCGCCAAGTACTCCGGCCTGCCCGAAGAGGAGGTCCGACGGCTTGCGGAGGCACCCCGCTGAGACGGAAGAGGCGGGGGGCGAACAGCGTGGCACAGCCCGACGAGATGTACACCCCGGACGTGCAGTCGCACGCCGGAACACGCGGCGAACGGTCTGCGCCGCGCTCTGTGGGTATGCGCTCCCGGGGGAGTAACCGTGTCGTCGAACTTCAAAGGAAGTGCTCAATTTATGAATGAAAAGATGAATATCTGGAGCCCTATAAAATTCGACGACAAGTGGAATGATGCTCGAACATTAAAATTCGACAATATTCTGCCTTCTTGGAGGAAAAGACGGGAAGAATTAAGCAAACATCCCGAACAGTACAAGCGCTTCCTTGATCAACTCAAAAGAAAACAAGCCATCGACACAGGGATCATTGAAAGAATGTACGACCTGAAAAGAGGCGTAACAGAAACTTTCATAAAAGAAGGATTCATAGATTCATACCTGCAGCATGGCGATACGGATATCGCCCCCGGCTTGCTCATGGAGTATCTTCGGGACAATTTCGACGCGATCGATTTTATCTTCGATTTTGTAAAAAGCGCACGCCGGCTCAGCGTAAGCTACATAAAAGAACTGCACAGTTTGATCACTCGCAACCAAGACACGAGCGACGCCGTCGACCAGTTCGGCAATCATAAAAAAACTCCGTTGCTCAAGGGGCGATTCAAACTGTTGCCCAACAACCCGACGAGAGGCGACGTGGTATACAACTATTGCCCGCCCGAACATGTCGATGCGGAGATGGACAGTCTGACGAGCATTTTCAATGAAGAACTCGACGATTCGCATGTTCTGGTGAGAGCGGCCTTCCTTCATCATGCTTTCGTTCAAATACACCCGTTTCAGGATGGTAACGGACGTATGGCACGTTTGCTGGCGAGTTTCGTTCTCATAAAGGAAGGGCTCTTTCCCCTTGCAATCGACCGAGACGAGAGAACTCGATACATAGTTGCGCTGGAAAAGGCCGACAACCACATCTACCAGCCGCTCGTCGACATATTCTCCGACAACCAGATCACCTCCATCGAACGAGCGCTTAATTGGAAGACCGTTGAAAGCGCTACAGGATACGACACTGTGCTCGATATTCTGACCAGAAAACTTTCGGAGTACCGGACCACCGTTACGGAGCAGCAAAACAGGCGCATTCTTGGCAACATGCTGAGTATCTTCGAAGTGTTGCAGACTCGCATCCAGCACTTTCAGGACGATTTGACAAAAAGACTGAATGCGTCGATCGATATCGATTTCTGCGCTCCCGACGCCCCTCGAGCTTACTTTTACGCAAAACAGATTATCGAGTACGCTCGAAAATTCGATTATTATGCGAATCTTTCGTTGCGCAAGTGCTGGGCCAGAATGTTCATCGAAATCGACGCATCGAAGAGATATCGCCTGGTCTTCTCTCTCCATCATTACGGCTACGACGGCAATACGTTCGCTCTCGGAGCAATTCTTTCCAAACTGATATCGGAAGGACCGGAAGAACTTTCGAAAGGGGAACGCCGCAGAGAGTATATCGATATTCCGCTCGGCATTCCTCCGCTTACGGTATCTTCCGAAATAGAAGCTCCGGAGCTGACATCGTCCGTTGCACAGCAGATAGAAATATCGGTTATGGCCGCTCTTGCATATATCGCAAACGAACTGTGATAGATACGACGCGCATAAGTAAAAGAAATATATTTTTAATAACAAAGGAGACTCTCGCAAATGGGTTTGCTGCCCAGAATACTAATACTCACGTGCCACCCCTTAAACGATGCAAGAATACTCAAACACTGGCGGCTGACATCTAAAAGCTACGCCAATTCAAAATTATATGCAATAAAATGGCTTGCGTCGCAGGAGGTTCAGCCGCAAGAAAACAATGTACTTCTATACGATTTTTCTCACTACAATAAATACAAAAAAAGAGCACATCTTCTATGGGGAAACCTACGAGAAGAGCTAGTCTCTCAAATCGAAGAGACTCAAAATGAGCAGCCTTTAATTCTGCATCTTCACGATCCGGTTCTTATTCCTTTAGCATGTGCATTAAAACGCAAACATAAAAGAGTAAAAATTATCTATGATAAACATGAATACCATTCTTTTGCACTGAATAATATCCCATCCATAGAAATGATTGCTTATGAAAAAATTTTTAGAAACCACATCGATGGAGTAGTCGTTGTCACAGAAGAAATGCTTTACGAAACGAAAAAATCCACGCGAAACAGCATGCCGATAGAAATTGTTCCAAACTATCCTTTAAAAACGATGTTTGATGACGAAGTCATAAAGCAAAAGATAGATAGCGAAGATGCAAAAGAAATACGATTTATCTATTTGGGCTCTCTCTCAAACTATGATCGCAACATTGCTTTAATTTTAAATTGCAGCGAAAAAATTCTTCAGTCTTTCCCCTACGCAAAAGTCTTCATCGGTGGACGCAACATTTCTCAAAAGGATCTGCAACAAGCAGAGGATTTAGAAAGAAAATATCCCAAAGCCTTTTGTTATACTGGAGAAGTTTCGTACGAAACTGTTATGAATGAAACCTCAAAAGCTCATTTTGGCTTTTTAGCGCTTGCTCCTCAAAGCAACAAAATTTATAAAAACAAAACCATATCAAGTAATAAGATCTATGAATATTTACTTTCAGGAACAATTCCACTATTAAGCTTGGAGGGAATCCCCCTGGATATTCCTTCCGAATTCTATATCACGCTTGAAGAAGATTACATTTCTAAAATAGAAAAAGCGATATCTAATAAAGCGTTACGATTAAAGATTCAAAAATATGCCGAGAAATTTTCTTGGGAAAACGCATCCTTAAACTACCATAAAATTTACAACACTGTTGCCAAGGTATAAAAATCCATCTATTTTCTCATGACAATCAAACGATTCATTTCCGCGCCAAGCATCTCGGCTCTACGGAAATCGAAAAAACGTACATATTCATACCCATCAAGTATTTCATGTGAAAAAAGGCAGTCGGATGCGAGAATTACACTTCTGTGGATTTTTGCTTCCAGCAGAGGCAATCCAAACGTTTCAATGTACGAAGGGAAAAGAAGCACCGAACGGGCATAATATTCGAAGACCTCGTCTCGCGTCAGCGAACCCAAAAACTCGACTGGAAGATCGTGCCTACGGGACACTTCAACAAGTTCCCCTGCAAACCTGTTTTCGCTTCCGCTGAAAGTAAACAGGACTTTATAATCCGTTACCCCCTGATTTTTAAGGACTTTACACGCCTCCAGAACAACCCTGTGATTTTTATAAGAGAAGGGGGCGGCGGGGTAGAAAAAGGTAGAAAGCGACTTCGGCGAGGGGGTAAAAAACATTTTTGGGACGATGGCGATCTCTGGAGACTGAACCCGAAACTTCGATTCGCGGCATCCCGTCTTCTCCATGCACACTCTCTTCATCCACTGCGTCTGGACGATAACAGAATCGGCTGTCTTGATAGAATGCAGTATCATACGCCCGATGATGTTTTGATAGGTCCAGAAAAGCGGTTCTTCGAAAAATGAAAAACGATATTCGGAGAACGGAAGCGACTGGTGAAGGTACACCGTCTGCAGACAGCGAACCCGCGGCACGGTGAGGTTCTGCAACGAGAGCACTTCGTCGATTTCGTACTGTTTCACTAAACGGGGCGCAACGAACCAGTCAAAAAAGAGCCGGTGGAACCAGCTCTTCTTGATCCATGGAAAGCGGAGTATCTTGATATTCGCGCTCTCGGACAAATCGGCCTGTCCGAGGACAAATAGCCAAATCTTTCCCTCCTCCGCCTGCTCCACCACCTTCCGGTGAAAGTCGTGCAGTATGGAGAGTGCTCCTACGCTCTCAGCAGCAACATCGAAGACCATAATGTTCACAAGCGAACACTCCGTTCCCAAGCTACCGAACGACGCTTCCTTACCTTAGCAAAGGTAGTTAATTCTAATCGGGGCACGAAAAAATAAAGCATCACAGCGACGCGGAGGATTCCTCCGCTCCTCCCCAAATTAGCCTATACAATGATGACAAAACCGTGAAAAACAACAAAGGACAGACCGTCAACAACATCCTGTTCGCTGAATCTCCCCATCCAAGTCTATAAGGAACCCGCAAATTTCCCAACAGCAAAAGAGCAAGGAAATAAAAAACAACATAATAGATAAAAAAGTGCACCGAAGTATTTTCCCGTATATCCTTATAGCAAAAAAATATTAAAAGTAAAATACCCCACCATAAACTCCCCCAACGCCCTACAAAAAAAGTATTTACAAATATTGAAACAAAATTTATCGCAAAATTATCAAAACGAGCAAAAGCAAGGAGCAAGACAACTGCCCCTGCACTCATGATTGTATATTTTCGAAGACACCTTTTATTAATCCGGAGTTTTTTTACTGCCCAAAGAAAAGCTGGAAGCAACAGCAGCCCCAAGGCCTGTCCGCCCATAAGAAACGGACCTGCCAACCCTTCTCCCCCTTGAAGCATCCACATAAGCCGCAGATTCCACAAAGATATCGGAAGAAACAATAAACCAAGTTTCCACAAAGGGACACCTTCGAACCCATCATAAGAAAACCCTGAAAAGAAGACCAATCCCGCTGCAAAGAAAGGGGCTTCCACTCTCATAAGGGAAAACGCAAAGATCGCAGCAAAAAACAACGAAAGAAGGACAGCGTCTTTTTGTCGAATAGCGTATGAGTAACATGCTGCGGCAAGAAAAAGATAGATAGCGGAAGGCATATTCGTATGAATATAGAAAACATTGAAAAAAACAAAAAACGATGAAAGGCCCCATATACCGGCAAGAAGCCTGAAAAAAAGCCGCTTAAAATTTTTATTCAGAGCATGAGATTGACAAAAAAACCAAGTGAAAACGGCACAGAAAGAAACAAAAAGAAGCGGATGCAGTAAATAGTAGTATTCATCGCCCCAAAGAGAAACAGGTCCGTGTGCGAGAGAAAGAAAAACACCTACCGAGGAAAAAAGAGGCGCAATGGCAACTGGAGAGTTTGAAAAAAATTGCATCCCGGGCTGAATATAAAATGCGAGCGAGTCAATGCTCCCTACGGAGAAGTTATATTTTGTAAAAAGAGATGCCAACGCAACGAAAAGAAGAACACATCCGACATGTAAAGCACGAAAAGATTTTAATGCCGAACTAAATGCACGTTTTCTTACTGCAACCCCAAAAAGCGCAACGACAAGAATAAAACTACAAAAATAGTAAAACGTAAGATTCAACGCACCGAACAAAAGCAACGAGACAAACGATGGCAACACCGAGAGAAAAAGCCCCCATAAATACCCAGTTGCAAGAGCAAAAAAGGGTGATTTTTCAAAAATTTGTACAAAAATAATGCCAAGAATAAACAAAACCAATGAATACGCTACCTGCACGACAATGCACCCACTCTCCCAAGAATCATATCGTCCCCGTATCGAGCATACTCGAAACCGACATCGTGCATAGGGTCCTTGTACATAGACCATTCCAATCCCAATGAAGAAATAAAGGCATCAGGAGCTTGATCATACTCTTGTATGTCGGACACATCGGAAAGGGATTGAAGAAGGCGCTTGTCAACAGATGCACTTTGCACAGGAAGAAAAACGGTCTTTCCACGGGCTTCTTTCCGCAAGAAAGCATACAGAAGAGAAGCGTCGCCCCCCCTGTTTTCCATCATTGAAAACAGACTGTTGTCGGGGAGGCGTTGAATCGCAAAAAAAGAGAACGTGTTCTTCTCGATTCTCGGCAAAACGGAAGAAGCGTAAAATAGATTGGAGAACGTCAAAAGAGCAAAAAAAAGCATGCTAAACAACAAGGGCGAGCGGTTAAATAGCCGCTTAAAAAAACACCGAAATGAAAAGCAAAGAAGAAAAACAATCAAAAAAAACAACAGCGCCCCTGCTATCTTAACAAAGTGCTCGCCTTCAGAAATTATGGAGGCGCCTCGTAACACCACCGCAATAAAAGAAAAAGCACACGCTATTCCGATACTATAACTCTTCAAAGACACGAAGACTGCACCTTCCTTTCGAGCACAGTAGTGTAACTCGACTCCGTACGAACTATACGGAAACACAAAGGCAGCGCCTTGCAAAAAACTTCAACAGACCAACAGAGAGTATATTCGCCAAAGTCGTTGCCACAGCGGCGCCCATACTTCCCCAGAAAGGGATCAAAAAAAGATTGCCAAGCGTATTAGTCGTCACTATGAGAACAACCATCAAAGACTGGACTCCCGGAAAACCGCCGTTCACAAGAATAAGCCCAAAAGGCACGTACCCCGACGCCACGGTAATTCCCGCCATGAGAATCATATAGAGCGGAGCTGCGGCCCGGTACTCCACTCTGCCGGTCAACAGCGGAAGAAGTCCGTCAACGAAAAAATATCCCGCCACGGAGACGAACAGCATCACACCCCACATACGCATTCGCGTTCCGCGCACAAGCGCAGACAACTCCTCAATTCGCCTTCCGGCCAGACACTTCACGACAGTCGGCGTGTAGACCGTCCGGAAGACCAAGGGCAACTGAAGCGCAGCCTCGGCAAGAATTGCCGCCATGCTGTAAATTCCTACCGTTTTGTCGTCCGAGAAGAAGCCCAGAAAGAGCACGTCGATACGTGTATTCAAATCAAGCAGAATATGGCCGGTGAATGCCTTCGAACCGAAGCGAAAGTGATATCGCACCCATTCTTTCACTTTTTGAGAAACTTTCTCATTGTAACTGAAATCCCGCCTGAAAAAAAAGACAAGACAAAGAAAAAGACACCCTTCCGCCGCTGGAAAGAGAAACGGAACATGGCGGCCATCGACACCTGAAAGAATCAATACAAATAACGCCGCCAACATCAACGCATAACGCAGCATCTGGAAGAGCGCGTACTCCTTCAGAAGACTCAAACCGTTCAACGAAAAGAGAAGACACTTGTTCATAGAAAAGAAAAAAACTCCGACCGAGGCTACCTGAATACCGTATCCTACGTCAGGGCTATTTAAAAACCTCTCGACCGGCGTTCCCAGTATCCAGAGCAGAATGGCGAAAAACAAACCTAGCACAAACGATAGTCCCATTCCGGAGACAAACACGATTCTTCTTCTTTCGACAGAGTCATCGTTTTCCGCCAAATGTTTCACCATAGATAAATGAATACCAAAAGCTCCCAACTGTGAGAAAACAATATACCACGCATACACTTGGTTGAAGGCGCCGAAAATGGCCGGGCCGTACCAACCGCCGACGATCATAAGTAATAAAAACCCGCAGATTCCGCAAAAAATAACAGAAAACAAGTTCCAGCTCACAGCACTTCGCCTCGAGGTGCTCCTTTCTACTGTAGCATTGGCCTTTTCGAGATCGCTCATTTATATAGCCTTTGATTGTCCTGAATATCCATCCACATCGCAAAACCTATCAACTGAAAAGAGAAAAGAGAAAAGAGCATGAATGCCGTGTAGATACCGTGTGTCACCGAACCTCCTTTCAGAATCACATCATTGAAAATCTTGGCGAAGAAACCAAGATTGATAACCCCGAGCCCAATCCCGAAAAAGTAGAAAAGGGAGAGAGGATGGAAATCCCTGACGAGGTACTTCCAGAAGATGCGCTTGAAAAAGCTCTTGAAGAGAAGCCACGAAACCCGCGGCACAACCTTCATTATCTTCATCTTCGACTGCTCACCGATACGGTAGACCGGCTTTATGGGAACCTCTCGAATCGAGCAGTTCGCCATGTTCAACTTGACGAGAATGTCGTTGGGACAACCGTAGGAACGGTATATGGCATACAGAGGCATGCGCTCCAAAGCCTCGAGAGAGATCGCGGTATAGCCGGTTTGCGTGTCCGAGATGTTCCAATAACCAGAAGCGATTTTCGTTAAGAGAGAGAGAACTGAATTCCCGAAAAAGCGAATTCGTGGAATAATAAACGATGAGGAAGGGTGAACAAGCCGATTACCCTTAACGTAATCGACATTGTCGTAGACGACAGGCACCACGATACTCTCCAACTCCGCCGGATCCATCTGCGCATCTCCCGCCATCACGGCAACGCATGCGATTCCACGATCCCTGCACCACTTATAGCCCGTGGAAATAGCCCCACCAACACCACTGTTCTCCTGATTGATCAGGACAATGCGATCCTTGGCGTTGTCATTGCATATCTCGCTCTTTGGATAGAGGGACTCCTCCTGTTCGCGCATCTCCCTGATAACTCTGAGAGCGTAGTTGTACGGATTATCGTCGGGCTCGCCTTTCTTTACTTCAATCACAACCCCGGTCTCGCACCCTTTGTCGATGTATTCCCTCACCACTGAAGCGGTGTTGTCCACGGAACCATCGTTGACAACAACGATCCTATCGACGAAATCCGGCATCATCTCAAGCACCAGGCGAATCTGCGTCTGTTCATTATACGCAGGAACAACAACAGCTATAGTTTTTTCACCGTACACGTATACGCCCCTCCATCCACAAAAGGAAACCCAGAAACTCGATCATCAAGCATACAGCGGGTGCAACTTGTTTATACAACGTATCGCCTCGACCGCGTCGATCCCGATCGTATCGCAATACCACTTTATCGACCCCACCCGAGGACTGTTCTCCTCCGAAATAGTCCGCAAAGCGGCGCTTCTCTCGACCATCCCCTCGCGTATTTGATTGCTTCGGAATGTATCATGCTCAGAAAAACCTGCAATTCTGTAGTAAATATAGTTGTAGAACGAAGCCGTACCGTCGCCTATCCGCCACGTGGTCTTCGTATCGCCAGCAACCTCCCAGTCGTACCCGTCCAGCAGCGTGTCGGTAATCGCCTTCTCGTCCCATCGAACATAATCGAACAGCGGAATGAAATCCTGCGGAATCAGATAGTACGAGGCAAAGCCCTTAAAAGAATCAAGAAGAGATGAATTCATATACGCGGTGTTTTTTAAAAACTGCATTCCGAAGAAGAGCATCATCTTGAACTTATTGACGCCGCGCAGATTATAAAACCTCTTTTTCCTGACAGTCTCGTCAATACCGCAAAACCCCACCTTGAAATCCGTCCGTTCCAAATCGTTCATGCCGAAAACCGCAGCCCCAAGATTCATTTGTTTACGGAGCATTCGCGCATAGTAGAAAAACGGCTTGTCTCCCGCCATGAAGAGCGTCACCGTGCCAAGATGCGGCTTTTTTAGCCACGCGAGCACATTTTTCCGTACATTAGCTCTTTTTTGAGCAATGTCCGCCGAGACAAGAATATGCTCCACACCCAACGCTCCGCACATCCTCGAAATATTACGCCGGGCCAGATCGGTCACCATACCCCAGTCGTATGTATAGGCAACCGGATTCATCTTCAACACGTTTTTCACAATATGCAAAGCATACGAACTGTCCCTGCCGCCGCTTACAGGCACGAGGCAGTCCGGTTCTCCGCCAGGCTTTCTCATCGGGGCGACAAGCTCTTCAAGGGCTTCCAAGCCCTTGCTTTGCCACGGCGAGTACTTGGCGCAGTAGTTGCACACGCCCTCGCTATCGAACGTAATAAAAGGGAAGGTCTCGGGCAGCAAGCAGCGCGAACACCGTCGAAGTGCGTCAATTTTCTCGGTATCGATCTTGCAAAGCTTCTCAAGCTCCTTGTACGAAGTACCAGCAAGAAGCGGCACTTTTTTCGTTTTCTGCACGAAAAGAGGCGTATCGTCGAAAATTCTGCGTGGCGCCACTTTCGGATTCACAGAAAGCAGGGGAGTTTTCTCTCTCTGTGAAAAAGAGGCTACCTCAAGACGCTCACTGTCTATCGCAATCACGCACCCGCATCCTGGCTTCAACTGATGGATTTCGGCGGAACCCAGAAAAAAGCGCAGCGAGGAGCTCTCTATTGCTTTTCTTAGAATATATTTCTCCGAAGCGAACGCAACCACGCCTCCTCCGGACGTAAAAAATAGCGAACCGTTGGAAGTCGCAAGAACAGCTCCCCTGAAATCCGAAGCAGCCAGTGCAATAGAATTTGCTCCTTCCAGCTCCGCAAAAACCGATGCTGCTGCGGTCGGTAACGTATCTCCCCTACGGCGAAAAAGATCCACAAGAGAAATAATCACCTCGGTATCCACCTCGAACAGACGTTGTAACTCTCCGTACCTCTGCCACAGCGCGTCTTCGTTGGTTACGATACCGTTATGAATGCAAACCAACCCCTCTTTGACAACGGGCTGGTTATTTTTGTGATTGTCGGAGTCGCCGTTTGTCACCATCCGAGTATGCCCCATCACGAAAAAAGGCTGGCTTTGCGTTGCAGCCCGATCAATCTTTTGAGCCAGAGGAATAAACTCGGGAGAATCCAGTAACACTCTCGCCCGCACAGGACGTTTTACTACATGAATGCCACTATCATCCTGAAATACAAGCCCCGAGGCGTCTTTCCCTCTTGACTCAGACAATAAACAAAACCTCTTTATCGCTTCCGAAGCCCGTTTTAAAGAAACGTCTCCACAAGCTGCAAGGCCAAAAATTCCGCACATAAAAAATCACTCCTTGAGGGAAGCCATCTTCGCGAAACAGAAGAAATAATTCAGCAAGAATATTACTCCTAGAAACAACCTAATAGGTATTTTTGTGAACGCTTACTATCTTAATAGCTCATACACGATCAAATGCCCGCGTTTAGGCTTCTGTCCAAGTGTTCTGTAAGTCCGCAAAACAGTACTCGGATTTTCATAAATTGGCTTCAGCTGATAACCCATAAAATTATACAGCCTATTCTCCGTCCAATCAGCAGAAAAAAGGAATATTTGTTTTTCCGGCTCGACAGGCAGATTTTCATCCCAATCAACTAGTCGCCTTGGGAAATATATCGAACGAAGAACTGGACCTTGAGCGAGTAACACAGAATCGGAAGGAAGAATTTTATCAATAATTTTAAAATCTTCGTAATGCGGGATATAGCGCTCAGCGAACGCATCCACAGAGCGAGCACCGAAAACAACGGGAAAAAATTGTGCGGAATACAAAAGATGCATCAAAAACCAAGGCAGAATGCAAAGTAGAGCAATCACATGAAGCGCTTTTGTTTTTTTGACAGCAAAGGGGAAGTGTTGACTGCACGCATTCTTGCTGCTCCAATAATACAATGCAAGAGCATAAGGCAGTCCACCTAGGAAACGCAATGAGAGAGGTAAATTTAAAAAAATAACCAATGATTGGAAAAAAAACAACGAAGAACCGAGCAACCATACACTTCTATCGATTTCAGGCTTGGAAAAAAGGAAAAGGATACATCCACCCCACACCAAAGGAGTTGAATCTAACATGCAAACCGCCAACTGTGTAAAAAAATACGGCAAAGGATGATACAGGGTCCGGATAGACTCCCTAACCGAAGCATACGTAGGATCAAGCATAGCTCCCAAAGGATAACCGGATACGCTCCATGTCCACAAGAGAGCCGGAGAATAAAAAAGAAGCCACATACTCGAAGCTACAAGAAAAACGGTTAGAGGTCGCCTATATTTTAACTTTCGCCAGACATAGACAGATGCTACAGTAAGGCAAAAAATCGCAAAAGGAATATACGATGCTTTTGAAGCCGCAAGCGACATTGAAACAACAGAAACCAAAGCAAGATAAGGCAGTTCTCCAACCTGACTTACAAGTAAATTTCTCTCAAACAACAACAAAATCAACATCAACATCGACATCAGCGAAAATGCTCCGACTCCTCCGGTGACAAACCAAACAGGCGCATACATACCAGAATACAAACCTAATGCCAGAAACACTGCAAGTAAAAAACTGTTTGTTTTTTTTAGAACCAATCCAACACAAAAGCAAACAAATAGAGTACTTATATACCAGCTCACCACATTGAAAGCATCGACAACTCCCAAAGCATAAAGCGGCGCTGCAGCGATTTGAAAATGCATGTGCGGTATCATAGCTTGGAAAGGAGCCGAATGATAATTTATTCCTCCCTCATACAAAATTCGAAGAGGGACAAGCATATGGTATAAAATTTCATCTGTTTTTGTTGATGGTACAATGGCTATAAAAAGTGTGCACAAAATCAAACCTATAAGTAAAAGAAATAGAAACCATGTAAACCTACTTATTATAGGGCGTGGTAAATCTTGGGGAAATACAGACCCCAAACAAGGCTTCTTTTTAAATTCGACATTTATAAAGTATAGAAAGTAGATACATCCCAAAAAACTTTGCACATACCATAATCCCTTGAGGACTAAAGAAGAAGCCGTGTGCGAAAAACCTAAAAGCTGAACAATCAAACTGAAAATATGCAAACCCAGCAACGTTCCTACAGGCAGCGCAAAAAGCATCGGTATCCTTTTTCCGAAGAGTCTCTCAAGCACCCACAGGCCCGTTCCTGTGAACGAGATGGCAGTCGTCAATCCGTACAGAAGCACTCGAAGAGAAGAATAGTCGGCCAGAAGGCGCAGCGGAGTTTCCATCGTCGAGGGCCGCTACTCCACGAAAGCGTACTTCACGATGCACCAGAGCGCTCTGAAGCCGTCCTTCCAGTTGATTTTCTTTCCCTCGGCGTAGGTGCGGCCATAGTACGAAACAGGCGTTTCGTAAATCCGGAATCCTCTTTTCGCCAGCTTCGCCGTCACCTCGGGTTCGAAGCCGAAGCGTTTCTCCTTCAACGGCAACGACTGTATCACTTCCCGCCGGAACGCCTTGTAGCACGTCTCCATATCCGAGAGATTCAGATTCGTGAACATGTTCGAGAGCAGCGTCAAAAACTTGTTCCCCACATAGTGCCAGAAGAAGAGCACCCTGTGCGGCCCTCCCAGGAAGCGCGAGCCGTACACCACGTCGGCCACGCCCTTTTCGATGGGCTTCAGCAGCGCAGGATACTCCGCGGGATCGTACTCCAGATCGGCGTCCTGCACGACGACGACATCGCCTGTCGCCTCTCGGAATCCGCGATGCAGCGCCGCCCCCTTCCCCTGATTGTATTCCTGGAAAAATACCCGGAGCTTGCCCGCGCGAGCAAGCTCCGCGACTGGGGCAGGCGTCTCGTGCGGGATATCTGTGGCTCCGGAGAGCGACGCAAGCAGCTCTCTCGTCCCGTCTTTGGAGCAGTCGTCCACGACCAGAATTTCCAGCTCGCGCCCTTCGAGCGGCGACTCCGCGATTCGCTGCAGAATGGAGATGATCGTATTGATTTCATTGTACGCGGGAACAACAACCGACAGCTTCACAGGCTTCCGCCTCCTCGAACGATGATTGCAACCCCCGAGAGAATGAGGGCGATTCCGACCCAGTGGTACATGTTCGCCTTCTCGCCCAGAAACCAGACCGAGAGCAGCGTCACCCAGATATAGCTCGTTGCGATCACGGGGTAGAGCAACGACAGCTTGCCATGCTTCAGCGCGACGATGAAGCCGATCGCCGAGACTCCGTACAGAAAAAAGCCCGCGAGCACCCTCCAGTTGGTCAGCCAGCTCGATAGCGACATTCCCACCGAGGCGGAGCCGGTCTTGAAGAGCAGCTGCCCCATCGACCCGGCGAGCGCGCAGAACATCGCCGCCAGCACGGGCCAGAGCGGAAACGTCATCGCGCTCCCTCCCGGAGCTTGGTCTCGAAGTAGGCGATGGTGCGTTTCAATCCTTCCTCCAGAGGAACGGCCGGCGTCCAATCCAGCCTCTCCTTGGCAAGCGAGATGTCCGGCTTGCGCTTCATCGGGTCGTCCTGCGGGAGCGGCCTGCGGACGATTTTCGACGCCGATCCGGTCATGGAGACGATCGTTTCGGCGAGTTCGCTTATGGTGATCTCCGAAGGGTTCCCGAGGTTCACGGGGCCGGTGAAGTCGTCCGGCGAATTCATCAGCGCGAGAAGACCGCGCAGAAGGTCGTCCACGAAACAGAAGCTCCGCGTCTGAGCGCCGTCGCCGAAGATGGTGATGTCTTCGTTCCGAAGCGCCTGGACGATGAAGTTGCTGACCACGCGGCCGTCGTCGGGGTGCATTCTCGGCCCGTAGGTGTTGAATATCCTGGCGACCTTGATGCGCAGCCGATGCTGCCTGTGGTAGTCGAAGAAAAGCGTCTCCGCGCATCGTTTTCCCTCGTCGTAGCACGCCCTCGGCCCCAGCGGATTCACGTGCCCCCAGTAGTCCTCCCGCTGAGGGTGCATCTCCGGGTCGCCGTAGACTTCGGACGTCGACGATTGAAGAATCTTCGCCCCGGTGCGCTTGGCGAGCCCGAGCATGTTGATCGCCCCGTGGACGGAGGTCTTCGTCGTCTGGACGGGGTCGCGCTGGTAGTGCACCGGCGAGGCCGGACAGGCCAAGTTGTAGATCTCGTCCACCTCGATATAGAGCGGGAAGGTGATGTCGTGACGAAGAAATTCGAAACGCGGATTCCCGGTCAGGTGGTAGACGTTTTCCTTCGTTCCGGTGTAGCAGTTGTCCGCGCAGTACACCTCGTGTCCGCGCTCTATCAGCTTATCGCAAAGATGGGAGCCTAAAAAACCGGCGCCTCCGGTTACCAGTATGCGCTTCAATGGAACACCTCCGGAAGATATTCGCGGCGGGGCACCGCCCTACTTCCCCCACACAACCTTGTTCACAACCTTCGTATAGCTCTGGATCACCTTGATCACCTTCACCGACACGTTCGTCTCCGCGTAGTCGGCCACAGGGGAGACGGGTTCGCCGTGCTCCCACATGCTGCGGGCGAGTTCGACGGCCTGAAGGATGTCGTCCTTCTTCACCCCGCCCAGCACGAAGGCCCCCTTCTCCAGCGCCTCGGGGCGTTCGGTGGAGGTGCGCACGGAGACGGCGGGGAAGCCGAGGATGGAGGCCTCTTCCGGGACGCTGCCGCTGTCGGAGAGGACGCAGTAGGCGTTGAGCTGAAGCTTGTTGTAGTCGAAGAAGCCGAACGGCTTGAGGCTGCGCACGAGCGGGTGGAAGACGAAGCCGCGCTTCTCGATGAACCCCTTGCTGCGCGGGTGGGTGGAGTAGATGACGGGCATGGCGTACGTTTCCGCGATTGCGTTGACGGCGCTCATCAGGGAGAGGAAGTTCTGCTCGTCGTCGATGTTCTCCTCCCTGTGGGCGGAGAGCAGGAAGTAGCGCCCCGCCTCCAGGCCGAGCGTCTCCAGCGCGTTGGACGCGAGGATGCGCTCCTTGTGGCGCGCGAGCACCTCGGTCATGGGCGAGCCGGTGACGTAGATGTGCTCCTTGCGGAACCCCTCGGAGAGCAGGTAGCGCCGCGCGTGCTCGGTGTACGGCAGGTTGATGTCGGAGATGGCGTCGACGATGCGGCGGTTGGTCTCCTCGGGGAGGTTCTGGTCGAAGCAGCGGTTCCCCGCCTCCATGTGGAAGATGGGGATCTTCAGCCGTTTGGCCGATATCGCCGAGAGGGCGGAGTTGGTGTCGCCCAGGACGAGCAGCGCGTCGGGACGTTCGGTTTGCATCATCTCGAACGACTTGGAGATGATGTTGCCGATGGTCTGCCCCAGGTCCTTGCCGACGGAGTCGAGGTAGTAGTCCGGCTCGCGGAGGCCCAGGTCCTCGAAAAAGACCTGGTTCAGCGTGTAGTCCCAGTTCTGCCCGGTGTGGACGAGGACGTGGTCGAAGTAGAGGTCCATCTTTTTGAGGATCTCGCTCAGGCGGATGATCTCCGGGCGCGTGCCCATGATCGACATGACTTTCAGGCGATGCGTTGTTGTTTTTTCGTCGGACATCTTTATCTTCCTCGTTCGTATGGAATCGATGCGTTCCGGCAACAAGATTCTACCGGAAAGCACGCATACAATGCAAATCGGGCGCATATCAAGGGATGAGAGCTCCCCCGCTCAAAGAAAGAATCGTGTTCACGAAAGCCTTCAGCTCGGCGCACTGTGCGATCGAGATCGTCAGGTCGTTCTCCCTGAGGATTCTTCCCGCGTCTCTGGGTTTGACGTAGCTGTCCCTGCATTTCTTGCCTAGTTCGAACATCTCTTTAATTCTGTAGGCCGGAGAATTGCCGTGGTTCACGCTCTCAGGATTCCCGGACGGGACGTTCATCGCGTGTCCGGTCAGATCCTGTATAGTTTTCCAATACGACAGCAGCCACGCTTCGAAATCGTACTGGGCGGCATGAGGATGAAATCTCGGCTCGTCTCCCACCCATCGTCGCATCTTGGACTTCGCGTCGAAAGCGTCCTGAAAGAGATACGGAGGAGGTCCGGTGTATACGTCCGTCAGCGCGATCACATGATCCGCGGCGTTCTTGCCGGCGAGGCGCATTTCAACGACGCGGCGCAGCTTGTCTTTTGTAGGAATGCAGCCTTTGTACTGGTGGAAATCCAGTTTCGGCATTTTCTCCAGGCGAGGCCGCAGAAAGTCGACCAGAACCGGCTTGAACGCTTGCTCCGTCTTCCCCTCGACGATGATGCAGATTTTCATGAACGCCCTCCCATGGGCCCCATTCTCCATATCTCGTCGAGGCTGTACTCCGCGAGCCACTCGTCCAAATCCATACTGTCCGCTCTGGTCGCTGTGGTACAGCCGTCCTCCCCGACATCCATCACGACCACTTCATGCGGCTCCAGAAAGCGGACGAACCTGTCGGAATGAGTGGCGACGATCAGCTGCGTGCGCTTGGACGCCTCCCGCATCAGGTCGGCCAGCAGACCGAGAAGTTCGGGGTGAAGACTCACCTCGGGTTCGTCGATCATGGTAATGGTGGAGAGGGCCGGACTGTGCAGCAGCGAGACAAGCCAGAGAAAGCGCAAGGTTCCCTCCGACAGCTCGTGACTATACATCGGTTTGTCGAACTTGGCGTCTTTCCAGGTCATCGAGAGCATTCCGGCTGCCACGGGCGGGAAGCTCAGTTCTTCGAAATCCGGAAACGCCGCTTTCAAGGAGTCGAGAACCGCCTCGAAACGATCCCGGTCGCTCTCGCGCAGAGAGTAGAGATACGACGTCAGATCCTCCCCGTCGACGCCCGGGAGGACAGCCGGCCTCATCTGTTGAGGGCGCTTGACCGGAGCCTGCCGCCCGACGTCGAGGACATGATAGTGCGTCGTAGTGGCCAAAATACGGCGCAGCTCCTCCGGTTGGCGATACATCTTGGGCACTTGGGCAAGGGATGTTTCAAGCGGGTTGTGCTCCCATTCCGGACGCAGAAGGCGTTTTTTTTCGCTGTCGTAGTAGCGGATATCGCCGTCCGAGGAGTCGATATACTTCAACGGTTCCTCGTGACCGGCGTGCCGCTGAGACAAGACCTCGTCGGTAAGAGAGTATCCGACCCCGCTGGAGGAGATCCGAAGCGCGTACTCCAATGGTTCGTGTCCGGGGACCTCCATCTCGATATCGAAAGAGAGCGTCTCGCTCTTGCCGCGCGTCAACAGGCTCGAAACGCCTCCGAGACGGGAGAGAGCGCCGTTCAGTCCGCCGGAGGCGGAGGCTGAAAGAAGGCTGAGCGCGTCCAGAAAAGAGGTCTTCCCCGCGCCGTTGGCCCCGATCAGCACCATGAAGGGGCTCGTGCGCAAATCCACGCACTGCAGCCGACGGAAGCCGCTTATACCGATCCTGTTGATTTTGTACACGGTCAGACCTCCTCGAAGAAGGTGTCGGGCTTGTCCGGGTTCAGCATCTCGCAGGCCCAGAAGAGGGTGACGAGGTCGCCCTCGCCGACGTTGACGATGTTGTGCGTGTAGCCGGGGGGGATGTCGATCGGGCGGGGGCGGTCGCCGGAGACGCGGTACTCCGCGACGTCGCCGCCGCAAACGTGCCGGAAGCGGACGACGGCCTCGCCGCTGACGACGAGGAACTTCTCCACCTTGGTATGGTGCCAGTGGTTCCCGCGCACGATGCCCGGCTTGGTGACCGAGACGAAGATCTGCCCTATTGCGGGCGACTTGAGGAACTCGGCCAGCCACCCCCGGTTGTCGGAGCGCATGACGAGGTCGTACGCGAACTCCCCCTCCGGCAGGTACGAGAGGTAGGTGGCGTAAAGGGCCTTGACGAAGGGGTCGGCGAAGTCGGGGATGCGGAGCGTCGTCCGGCTCTCCCGGAAGCTCGTCAGCAGGTCGAGCAGCGCGCCCAGCGTGATCGGGTGCGTCCGCCGCGCCGTGGCGAAGCCGTCGGTGCCGATGAAGGGCTCCCCGCGGATACAGGAGAGGAACTCCTCCACCACGTCGTCGATGTAGACGAGGGGAAGCACTTTCTCGCGGTCGTCCACGCGGACGGGGAGGTCGCGCGCGACGGCGTGGCACCAGGTGGCGACGACGGAGTTGTAGTTCGGGCGGCTCCACTTGCCGAAGGTGTTGGGCAGGCGGTAGACCGTGGCGTGCGCTCCCGTGCGCGCTCCCCATGCGCGGACAAGCTCCTCGGCGCGGCGCTTGCTGACGCCGTAGGGGGTGTCGCCGGCGGCGTGGATGGACGAGGCCAGCAGAAAGCCGGGGGTTCGTCCAGCTTCGTCGAGCGCGTCCAGAATGTCCTCGGTGAGCTTCCGGTTGCCGAGGTCGAACTCGCGTTCCTCCTTCGGGCGGTTGACCCCCGCAAGGTGGACGACGAAATCGGCTTCGCGGAGCATTCCGCGCAGTTCGACCGGGAGTTCTCCCGTCTGCGCGCCGCCCGTGTCGAACTCCAGCACCTCGAACTCCTTCGAGGCGCGCAACGCGGCGCAGAGGTTGCGCCCCATGAATCCCCGCGCTCCAGTGACCAGAATGTTCATTGCGGCGTCCTCCCTCTTTTGCTCATCGCCGCGCGGACTTCCGGAAGGCGCAGCAGTAGTTCCTCCAGCTCGTCCGGCGACAGGCGGTGCGTGTTGTGGGAGGTGTACTCCCACCCTCGGGAGACGGTTTCACTCCCCTGCTCGAAGTACTTCTCGTAGTTCAGCCCGCGCTTGTCGGCGGGGATGCGGAAGTAGTTCCCGCGCTCCTCCGCGTGCGCCATCTCCTCGCGGGTCAGCAGCGTCTCGTAGAGCTTCTCTCCGTGCCGCGTGCCGATGACCTGGACGGGGTTCTCCGCGCCCAGCATTCGCTTCAATGTCTCGGCCAGCTCCCCGATGGTGCACGCCGGGGACTTCTGGACGTAGACGTCGCCCGTCTCGGCGTGTTCGAAGGCGTGGAGGACGAGGTCGACGGCGTCGTCGAGGGTCATCATGAAGCGCGTCATCTCCGGGTCGGTGACGGTGAGGGGAAGGCCGCTCCCGATCTGATCGAGGAAGAGCGGTATGACCGAACCCCGCGAAGCCATCACGTTGCCGTAGCGCGTGCCGCAGACGAGCGTTTTCTCCGCCGGGACGGTGCGCGACTTGGCGACGAAGACCTTCTCCATCAGCGCCTTGGACAGCCCCATCGCGTTGATCGGGTAGACGGCCTTGTCGGTGGAGAGGCAGACGATCTTCCGCACGCCCGCGCGGACAGCGGCGTTGAGGACGTTCTCCGTCCCCAGGATGTTCGTCTTCACCGCCTCCAGCGGGAAGAACTCGCAGGAGGGGACCTGCTTCAGCGCGGCGGCGTGGAAGACGTAGTCCGCCCCGCTCATGGCGGCGTCGAGGCTGCACGGGTCGCGCACGTCGCCGATGAAGAACGAGACGCGCTCGTTCCGCAGACTCTTGCGCATGTCGTCCTGCTTCTTCTCGTCCCGCGAGAGGATGCGGACCTCCGCGACGTCGCTACGAAGCAGCCGCGCGAGCACCGCCTGCCCGAACGACCCCGTTCCTCCTGTGATGAGCACTCTTTTCTTTATAAACATGATCTCTCCGTTGTGTGCGTTATTTTTGTTCTTGTACAGCGGATTGCCGCGGCACTCTCCCTGCGGGAAATCAGAGGCTCTCAAGCAGCCTCTCCCTTCGGAAAGCGTCGATATACCCCATGTTGAAAAGATGGTTGACGAGGGTTCGTTTGCCGACGCGCAGCGTCGCCGCCAACGAGCGTACTTCTTCCGGATTCTTGGGCGTCGGATGCTTTTCCAGAAGCGCGGGGGGAAGAAGGAGCATCGCCGCGAAAGCGTTCGCCCGCTTTTCCACTCCGCACGGCGCCCACGGACCGGTGGCCATGGCCAGCGATCGCCCGTAGGAGCGATCATGAAGCAGATGGCAGAGTTCGTGAGCCAGAACGAAGCGCCGCCCCGGCTCGGAGGAGACCATGGGATTGCGCTCGTTCAGGAAAACCGCCGGACGAAAGCCGCCTCCCGCCAAAGCAAGCGCCTTGACGTCGGTATCGCTCAACGCCACGGAAGAGACCGAGACGCCCGCTTCTTCGGTCATACGCTCCACGTCGAGGATGCAGGGGGATTCATACCAGCTTCTCTTTCGAAGCGACTGCTCCGCAAGTTCATACCCCTGGGTCGCCGGCGCGCATTCGGGAAGCAGCGGAACATCCTCGCACTCCATAATGTCCGGAAGCGCGGCGGAAGATGCGGATTCGAAAAAAACGCGCGCCACGGAGTCGACGTCCTCTTCCGAGATGTTGGGCGCGAGGGATCCGAACATCGCAACGAGCGGTTCGAACTCTTTTTCCCGCATCGCGTCGAAAAGCGGTCCGCTCGTTCGTTCAAAACGACGCCGTACGTTCTCCCAAAGAGAGTCGCCCATGATCGTTCGAGGGATATCTTCCCGGATGCGCGAGCGTTCGAGCAGGCGAGCGAGTTCGGCTATGCGGGCGTCTTCCGGACAGCGGAGCCGCAGCCCGCCGAGAGCGTCGTCGAGCAGCCCGTCCACCGTCAGCCGGAAGAAGGAAAAGTCGACCGCGTCCGCGCCGGAAGGCTCGATGAAACGGTACGACTCCGCCATGCCCGGTTGCGGCGCATGGCCCCAAGAGAGCCAGACCGCGTTCTGCACCCGCTGAAAAAAGATGTCGGGGAAGATTCCGCCGGCTTGGGCGCAGCGCAGCGCGTGTCTGCTTCGCCATGTCAGCCACGTATCCAGCCTCTCCAGAGCCGCGTCCGTGAAAGAGTCGAGAAAACGGGACGTCGTTTCGTAGAATACGCCGCGGGGCGTATGCCGGGACATGTCCTCCACCGGCTCTGGGAAGGCGCGTTCGTGCAGGATATGGACGCGGCTTCCTCCCATCCACTCGAAAAGGGGGAGCAGATACCACGAAACGGAATCGATGAACTCTCCTTGGACCGATGCCGCGCACAAATTTCTCCCCTTGGAAAAGAGGCGAAACTCCCCCCACGAAGCGGCAAGCGCCGGATCGCGGGAAAACTCACGGTCCGGGTCGGGCAGAAAGCGGTATTCGCAACAGAAAGACGAGCGGTCACCGAAAACTCTCCACCCGTCGGAAAGAGATGCGGGCACGATTAAAAATCCTCCTCGTACCGCCAGTAGCGGGCGATATCGCTCCTCTTGAGGCGGCCTTCCTTCAGCCACTTCATCCATACGCTTCGGGGAACCTCCATCCAGCCGACAGGATAGCCGTGCCACAAACGCCCCGCCGAATCGGAGCGACCGACGAACGCCACGCCGTCGAGAAGAGCGAAGCGTACGCCGTCGCAACAGAGGCTTTCGTCCAGCAAAGCCTGCGCGCGCTCCAGCGTAACGGCCTTCGGGCAGAGAGAGCCTTTTCTTCCTCTCTGCCACGGCTCCTTGTGTTTGGGATTGCCGACATACACAATGCGGGAACGCATTTCACCCATCTCCAAGTCATGCGACGTGTACAATTCCCCCGTACCGAGTATACCACGAAACATATCCCTCAAAAAACACCCTCGCATCACGGATCGGAAATTTCGCGGAGCATCCGGCACCTCAACGCTCTCCGCGCGCGGCGTCTTCCAGCAGATCCTCCAGGCGGGGGAAGAAGCGGCCGCGGGAGAACTGCTCTTCGGAACACTTCCTCGCGTTGCGCCCCATCGTCGCGTGCGCGCCCCTGTCGGCGGCGAAGCGGCGGATTGCGTCTGCGAGGGCGCGCCAGTCCTCGGCGGGGACACAGACGCCGCAGTCGAAGCGCTCGACGAGCGCGCGCGTCTCGCCGTCGACGGCCCCGATGATCGGGCGTCCGGCGGCCAGGTAGGACTGCACCTTGCCGGGGAGGGTGTACGAGATGGCCTCGTTCTTCTTCAGGGTGACGAGAAAGGCGTCGGCCTGTGCGTAGAAGCGGGGCATCTCCTCCACAGGGTGCTGCCCGTGGAAGAGGACGTTCTCCGCCCCCAGTTCGGCGGCGAGGCCGCGGCAGCGTTCGAGCGCGGAGCCGTCGCCGACGATGTGGAAGCGGACGTGCGCAAGGTTCGGCTCGTCCTTCAACTCGGCGGCGGCGCGGATGATGGTGTCCACGCTCTGCATCTCGCCGACGTTTCCGGCGAAGAAGAGGTCGAGCGTCTCCCCCGGCGTCTTCGGCGGAATTTCGTCGAAGAGCGCCTCGGCGTAGATCGGCAGATGGACGACGGGAACGTCGAGTTGCAGCGTCTCCCGGAAGTAGCGCTCGAAGAGCAACGAGCTGGCGAAGACCGTGTCCGCCTTGGAGTAAATCCAGCGGCTCAGGCGCAGCAGAACGCGGTAGAGCGCGCTGTCGTTGGAGAACCCCGCCGAGGCCACGCTCTCGGGCCACAGGTCGAAGCAGTAGAGCGCCAGGTTCTTCGCCCGCCGCTTCATCAGGATCGCGGGCAGAGCCATCGTCACGGGCGAGAGCTGGTAGACCAGAATCAGGTCGAAGTCCGTCCCCATGAAGAGGGCTTTCCATGCCGACGAGAGCGCGAAGGAGAGGTAGTTCAGCGCGAGGCGCAGCGCCCCCTTCCCGCGTCCCAGCAGCCACGACCGGACGACGCGGACACCCTCCACGGTCTCGCGCCGGTTGCGGAACCATCGGTAGCGCGCGTCGACCACGCCCTGCGGGTAGTTCGGCAGGCCGGTGAGGACGGTGACCTCATGCCCCCTGCGGACCAGCTCGAAGCAGATGTCGTTCACGCGGAACTGTTCGGGGTGAAAGTACTGGCAGACGACGAGGAGCTTCATTTGGGGTCACACCGACGGCTGGGAGCGACATCCGAAGCGGGGCGTCCGCGTTTCCGGTGGAAAGCGGAGCCGCACTCCGACGCCGAAGCGAAGCGCACGCACTCCGCGCCGAAGAAGCCGGGGCTCGGCTCAACCATCGGAACGCGCCTCGCCCTTTCGTCCACCACGTAAAGCCAGATACTCCCGAACCTCCTCGACGATCCCCTCCTCGAAGGAGAGGGGCGCGTAGCCGAAATCGCGCTCGGCGTCGGAGAAGTCGAAGGCTTTGTCCTCCTGCATCCGCAGCACCTGCTCGACGGAGATGACCGGGTTGCGGCTGACGGCGTTGTACAGCTTCGCCCCCAATATCGAAAGGGAGAGCGGGACTTTGACGATGACGTTGCGCCCCTTTGAAAGTCCGTCCGGGCTCCCCTCTCCGTCGGCGCGACACTGCGCGAGCGTCCGCGAGACGCGGCGGACGAGGTCGAGGTAGGGTATCGGGCGCTTCCCCGGCAGGTTGTAGTCGCGGTTGAAAGTCTTCTCGCGGTTGGCGAGCACGTCGTAGTAGGCGTTCCCCAGGTCGCGTGCGTGGACCGGCTGCATCAGGTTGGCCCCCGCGCCGAAGAGGGGAAAGAATGTGTGCCGATGCAGGAAGTCCACCAGCTTCCACATGTTCCGGTCGCGGGAGGAGCCGTAGATCATCGTCGGACGCAGGACGGTGACGCCGATCTTGTCGCGCATGGCGAGGATGGCCTCTTCTATCTTGATATACTCCTCGGATGCGCTCTTGTATTTGGAGTAACGTCCCGTGGTGTGGACCATGACGAGCCATTCGACGCCGCTGCGCAGCGCGGCCTCCGCGACGTTCGGCGAACTGAAGATGGAGGCGATGTGGAGCACCACGCGCGCCCCCCGCATCGAGCGAAGCAGAAAGTCCGTATCGTCGAGGTCGCCGCGCGCGATCTCTATGCCCAGCGGAGAGGCTTCAAGACGCGACGCGTCGCTCCCCGGCCGGACGGCGCAGCGAACACCGGCGTACGGCAGCGGCATTCCGCCGGCCTTCGCGGCCTCGCGCTCCATCCGTTCAATGAACCAGCTCCCCGAGTGTCCCGTACCGCCGGTGACGTACAGCATTTCACTCACTCCCTCACGAAATCGTTCCCGAACCCGCCCGACGAAGACCGGCGAACACGCTCACCGCCTTCCGCCGCCCTCTTTGAATCCCTCCTTGCACACCACCGTCCTGAACGTGCGGAAGAGGATCCGCAGGTCGAACGCCATGCTCGCCTTTTGCACGTACTCCCCGTCCAGCTCGGCCTTCCGCTCCACCGGCAGCTCGTCGCGGCCCGAAATTTGCGCCAGGCCGGTCAGTCCGGGAGGGACGTCGTTCGCGCCCCGCCGGTCGCGCTCGGCGATCAGGTCGTATTGGTTCCAGAGCGCGGGGCGAGGCCCGACGAAACTCATCTCCCCCTTCAGAATGTTGAGAAGCTGGGGGAGTTCGTCGAGGCTGGTCCGCCGCAGAAAGGCGCCGAGCGGCGTGATGTACGCGGACGGGTCGGCCAGCAGGTGCGTCGGCGTGTCCTTGGGCGCGTCCGTCCGCATGGTGCGGAATTTCAGAATAAGAAACTCGCGCTTCCCCTTGCCGATCCGCCGCTGACGGAAGAGCACCGGGCCGGGCGAATCCATCTTTATCGCCAGCGCAAGCGCCAGCAGCGGCGCGGAGAAGAGCAGCAGCAGCGCGAGGGAGAGCGCGAGGTCGAAAATTCTCTTGCAGAACGGATACATAACACTCATCGCGCGCACCTTTCACGCGAGGAGTCGACCGCGACACACGACGCATCGCGCCGCCCGCTCCCCGCCGGATGAACGTCTGCGCAGCTTTGCTCCGGCGCGTCGAACAGGGCGTGCGGGATGATGCGCTTGAGGAAAATTCTGATGTCGCCGCGCCGTTCGTCCAACGCCGCGCCGCGCAGGCCGTCGAGCAGTTCACCGAAATGTGCCGGCAAGTCGTTGTTTCGCGCGAAGAAGATCTTTTTGAAGCGCGAGGCGTCCGTCCCCTCCTCGGCGGTCAGCAGCTCCTCGAAGAGCTTCTCCCCCGGCCTGATGCCCGAGAAAACGATCTCCACGTCCTTCCCCGGCTCCAGCCCCGAGAGGCGGATCAGGTCTTCGGCGAGGTCGGTGATCTTCACCGGCTCGCCCATGTCGAGCACGAAGACCGCGCCGTTGTGCTTCATCCCTCCCGCCTGCAGCACGAGCTGCGCCGCCTCGGGGATGGTCATGAAGTAGCGCGTCATGCCGGGGTCGGTGACGGTGACCGGACCGCCCCTGCGAATTTGCTCCTTGAAGGTGGGGATGACGCTCCCCCGGCTGCCCAGCACGTTGCCAAAGCGCACGGAGACGAAGGCGCGCCTCTCTCCGGCGCGTGCGGCGATACTGCGGATGATCATCTCCGCCACGCGCTTGGAGGCGCCCATGATGGAGGTGGGGTTCACCGCCTTGTCGGTGGAGATGTTGACGAAGACCTCGACGGCGTGTTCGAGCGCCAGCTCCGCGAGGTTCGCCGTGCCGAAGACGTTGTTGAGGATCGCCTCCTCGGGGTTCTCCTCCATCAGCGGCACGTGTTTGTGCGCCGCCGCGTGGAAGACGACCCGTGGGCGGAAGCGCTCGAAAACGCGGGCCAGCCGCTCGCGGTTGCGCACGTCGGCGACGACGGTCACGAAGGGAACGGAAACTTTTTTCGCGCACAGCTCCTGTTCGATCTGAAAGAGGCTGTTCTCCCCCCTCCCGAGCAGCACGAGGCGCGAGGGCTCGAAGGGGAGCATCTGCCGGACGATCTCCGACCCTATGGACCCTCCCGCGCCGGTGACCAGGACGGTCCTCCCCCTGATGTATTCGGCGATCTCGGCGAGTTCGAGCCGGACGGGGTCGCGGTTCAGCAGGTCCTCGACGCGGACCTCGCGGATATGCGAGATGCTCACCTTTCCGGAGAGCACC
>WPCG01152160.1_pt1 | contig 40904 bp, 35 predicted proteins | sample 5403311 | NCBI WGS metagenome assembly WPCG01 (sample SAMN12869467, study PRJNA574797) | sludge metagenome | isolation source: wastewater treatment of Control | place: China:Beijing | collected 2019-05-17
TTGAGTAAACTCCTGGGCGTCACTCCTGCTTGATAGTCTCATTGTCAGATAAAACAACGATCAAGGACGACTCCCTTTGGTCGGTCTAAAGACAAGTCCTTGCTCTAGAAGTTGTTTGACTGACATTCGTCTTTCAGGCAGTAGCTCCTGTGCCCAGACCCTTTTTTAGGTCAAGTATTTAAAATTATCCGCCTTTGGCGGATACCAAATAGAGATCGAACATAAAGCACTTCCTGATGAAAAGAGTGTGAAATACACAATAGTAAGGCTGAGACTTGTTTGAGTGAAACGAAGTGGAGCGAGTTGTTGAAGCCATTGTGTATCTTCACAACGCCTGCGCACCGTAGCCTTGGCGAAGGTGTGAAAACATAAAGAAGTGTGTCCTGTTCGTGGCTTTTGCGATACTTTTGCCATCAAAAGTGTCAATAGATTTGTTTCTTTGGAAAAGAAAGGTAGCACCGCTTACCAGCGGGTAGGCTGGAAAGGAGAAAGTTTTGGCTACGCTGAAGATGGACAGGTTTTTTTGAAAGATAAGACACCTTACGTCGAAACGTAGGTTGATAACAGGACTTTACGGTACAATCTATAAGCAATGGATAATAAAATACGAACACGATTCGCCGTTAGCCCTACTGGCTTCATGCATATTGGGGGAGCCCGAACAGCATTATATGACTGGTTGTTTGCTCGAAACCAAAAAGGACATTTAGTCTTAAGGATTGAAGATACCGACAAAGAGAGGGAGGTCGAAGGTGGTATCGAACATATCTTAGAATCACTCAATTGGTTAGGAATTGATTGGGATGAAGGACCAGATATTGGTGGTGATTTTGGCCCATATACTCAATCCGAGCGTTTAGAAATCTACCGAGAATACGCCCAGAAACTGATAGATAGCGGACACGCCTACGCCGATCCCTATAGTTCAGAAGAAGTTGGCCAATTTCGTCAGAAAGCACAAGCTGAAAAGAGAGCATTCTTGTATAGAGATCATCGTCCAAACAATCCACCAATCTGGGATGGCAGCCAACCGCTCAGACTAAAGGTTGTGGAAATAAAGAGTTATTCTTGGGACGATAGTGTCCGTGGCGAATTGTCTGCCGGTGAGGAAGCTATAGACGACATCGTGTTAATTAAAAGCGATGGATACCCAACCTATAACTTTGCTCACATAGTCGACGATTATCTGATGAAAATCACCCATGTTTTGCGAGGTGAAGAATTCATTGCCTCAATACCTAAATATCTGTCTATTTATGAAGCATTTGGCTGGAAGCCACCTGTTTTCGCCACGCTACCTCCAATCATGGCACCTAGTGGCAACAAGAAGCTATCGAAACGAGATGGAGCTCCCGATGTACTTGCTTATCGAGATCAAGGTTATATGCCAGAGACAATTGCTAACTTTCTGGCGTTAATGGGCTGGAACGATGGTAGCGAACAAGAAGTGTACTCAATTAATGAACTTATAAAGAAGTTTGATCTAGCACGAGTACAGCGATCTGGTGCACGATTTGATGATCAGCGATTACAATGGATATCAGGACACCATATCCGTAATTTGGACCTAGAAACCCTATATCAACGCACAATATCACCGAAAGACTGGTGGCCAGAAGCTTCGGACGATGCCGACATTGAACACAAGAAGCATGTGCTTAGTCTCGTTCAAGAGAAACTGAAAAATTTCTCAGAATTAAAAGACAACGTAGAATTATTTTTCACAGAGCCTGATGTGACATTAGGTGATGTGCTGGAATCCGACAAGCAAGTTGCCAAACTAGGCGAGGAGACGATAAAACACTATTTGACGGTTGCGTTAGACAGCCTATCCGACAGCGACTTCAAAACCGAAGATATTGAAATTCGATTACGTCGCCTTGTCACTGAATTAGACACTAAAACTGGTGTGTTTTTCAAGCTTATTAGGTATACCGTTACCGGACGAGGAGTTGCACCAGGTCTTTTCGAAACATTGTCGACACTGGGTAAAGAAGCCAGTCTCCACAGAATACAAAAACTACTGTAACCAAATTGTTTTATAGACATAAGCAGTGATATAGTTAGAGTCAATATGCTTGAAAAATTTAGAAATTGGCTTTCTTTTCATCGTAAAATAATCATTATAAGTTTTACTCTATTGGTTATTGCAAGCATTGCTGGTGGACTGTATCTTTTTGTGATTAGAAACGGATTAGTGTCTCGCACAGATCCAGCAGGTAGCGGACAAAAAGCAGAACCAGTTATTAAAGTGAAGCCATCACCTTTAACGGGTATCGACGTGTCAAAGGATTTAGCGGCCCGACCAGTTACTGGGGTGATGATCGAGAATAGTCCAGAAGCGCGTCCGCAATCAGGTTTAGCCGATGCTGGGGTTGTTTTTGAGGCGATTGCCGAAGGAGGTATCACGCGGTTTTTAGCACTCTACCAGGAAGATCAACCTAACTTAATTGGTCCAGTACGTTCTTTACGACCATATTACTTAGATTGGGCTCGAGGTTTCAATTCCTCTGTTGCTCATGTTGGAGGAAGTGAAGAAGCTCTACGTTTAGCACGCTCAGTTGATGGATTTCGCGATCTAGATCAATTCTCTAATGGTGCCTATTTCTTTCGTAGTAAAGATCGATTTGCACCTCACAATGTATACACTAGAACAAGTTTATTGGACTTAGCTTCAGCCAAGAAAAACTTTGGAAAAAGCGAGTTTGTGAGCATCACTCGTCGCAAACCTAAGCCTGCCGAGACGCCAACAGCCACAAGCGTGATTATTGATTACTCGTCGCCCCTTTTCAAGGTTAGCTATGCCTACGACAAGCCAACCAATACCTACAAACGATCACAAGCCAACAAACCTCACCTAGACCGTGAAACCAACAAGCAATTGTACGCTGACAGCGTCGTCGTCATGAAGATAAATTGGTCTGTTCAGCCTGATGGCCATTCAGTGTATGGCACAACCCAAGGGGGAGAAGTTCTGATTTTCCAAGATGGACTCGTAACCAAAGGTTCGTGGTCCAAAGCTTCAAGAAGCGATCAATTGAAGTTTTCTGACGGTGCCGGAGTCGAGCTTAAATTAATCCCAGGAAGAACTTGGATAAGTGCAGTACCTAATTCTAGAACCGTAACATATCAATAAGTAAGGTAGGTAATTCAGGGTGGTAAAACAGCCAAAAGCGCGAAAAATACGAATTCAATACATTTTTATGTTGGCAGTTCTGCAGATTATAACCTTGTTTATAACAATTGGCGCGTTTTACCTCACAGTAAGTTTGAATATGATGTCGATTGCCAGTGCAGCAATTATTTCAATCCTAGTAGGTGCAATATCACTTGTTGCGATTAGCGCTTTCTCCGCTGGTAGGTTCGCGTTTCCATTGGAGCAAATGCAAGATAAGCTGTATCAACTTAAAATACTTGAATTAGTCCAGTCGTCTGAAATGCCACTTGAAATATCAAAAGCGGAGGGTGTAATTCAAGCCGTGAACAAATCGCTTGATGAACTCGCAGCTAAAGCTAGCATTAGAAAATCGGCCGCCCAGAAGATTAGTCATCATCTAGAAGCACTTATCGATCAGATTGGAGTTGGTATTATCGTTCTTAACGCCGACCGTACCATCAGTACCTACAATCATGCCGCCCAGGTTATTATGGGGGCTGATGCTGATTCGAATCTAGGTGTCAATATAACGAAAGCTATGCCTGCCAAGTTACTAGGGCAGACTTTTATCGAAGATTGGCTTAAAGACGCAGAGGAAAACGCAGCTACCACCGAAGGCCATTGGGTGGATGTTGAACTTGTTAATATCGACGGCTCAATTAGATATCTTGAAGTTAACGCCCAGTATAGTAAATCTGATAGCAACGGACTCGAATCAATATTTCTGATTACTGATCGAACGTCCGAACAACAAGCAGAAGATCGAAAAGTAGATTTCATAGCTATTGCAGCTCATGAACTACGGGCACCTATCACTGTAATTCGGGGTTATCTACAGGTTTTTGAAGATGAAGTGGCCGATAAATTGACAACCGAACAACGAGCTTTTATGCAGAAAATGAGTGTATCGGCAGAGCAATTAGCAGGATTTATCAGCAATATTTTGCATATATCGAAAGTTGAAACGGGTGAGATTACGGTAAAGCATCAGGATACTGATTTAAATAGCGTAATAAGCGAAACGGCGGAAATGTTGAAAGCAAGAGCAGAAGCTCACAATCGTGTACTCGAACTAAAGCTGTCTCTGACTTTGCCTCACGTCGCAGCCGACATTAATACCATTCCTTTAGTAATTAACAACCTAGTGGACAATGCAATTAAATATACTGATTCAAATGGTAAAATTTCAATTACCACGCGCTTTAACGAGACGGACAACACAGTCGAGACGCTTATTGAAGATGATGGTATAGGCATTTCGGCTAGCGTTGTAGGCAATCTATTTACCAAATTCTATAGGTCTCACCGCAGTAAGAGACAGTTTGGTGGTACTGGAATTGGATTGTACTTAAGTAAAACTATAGTTGATGCTCATAGTGGGAAAATATGGGTTAACTCCTCAGAAGGAAAGGGAAGTATCTTTGGCTTTAACCTGCCGACATGGGATTCATTTGCATCCAAGGATAAAGATACTGATAATGATAGTGAATTAATACAAACGGGCCATGGCTGGATTAAAAATCACAGTATGTACAGACGATGAGTGATATTAAAAAAATATTGTGTATAGAAGATGATCACTTTATAAGTGAAATGTACACACGCGCTCTACGGAACGCGGGCTATGATGTTACTGAAATCGACACCGGCGCAAATGCCGTAGAGACAGCGCGTGAAGGCAAATTTTATCTGATTCTACTAGATCTATGGATTCCTGAGAAAAACGGCATGGAGGTGCTGAGGGAGCTTCGTAGTGAAGACGGAACAGGGTTGCCAGAGACGAAGATCATTATTACGACTAACTACGCCCAAGACGACCAGTCTCGTGCCGCCCTCGCAGCCAAAGCTGACGGCTACTTTATTAAAGCTGAATTAACTCCTAAAAAGCTAGTTGAGATTACCAAGCAACTCATTGGTCCTGCAGAAAACTAATAGCACTTTGACAGTAAAGTGTATGGAATCCTTTCTTTTCCAAAGAAACAAAGTATTCCCACTTTGACCGCAAAGAAGGGCAAACTCCTGGGCCAATCACAGCACTTTATGATTTCATTGTTAAGCCAAACAATGGCTTCAACAACTCGTCAACTACGTCTCCTCAAACAAGTCACAGCCTAATATTGTTTGTTTAACATTCATTCATCAGGTACTGCTCAAAGGTCCAGACCCTTGGCTGCCATGGACAGCATCGCCTCTGGCTCTGCTGGGTTTATTTTACTAGTATAAGAACTTACTTTGTTAACAGCCATCAGTGCTGCGCACTGATTAGAAACTATAGAATTCCAGAGGCATTCTATTCTCTTATAAAGGGTCTGGGCATTTAGTGAAGTCCTGATGAGCGAATGTCAGTCACACAATCTAACCAGTCGAGGACTGTTTGATACGCCAGCTGGCGGAGAGTTCCGCAGACGATTGTGTTAATGACAATGAGATCATAAAGACTGAACGCCTAGCCCAGTGGTTTTAGGTTACTTTTGCCATCAAAAGTAACATGACTTGCTTCTTGGAAAGAAGAGATTGATATTTGGGAAATGAAAGTACGTTTTTCGATTTATCGTTATAATGAATTCATGGATGCACTTGGCGACTTACTGCAGAAAAAAGCAGAGAATTTAGACACCTCAGTTGGAGATGATCTAAAGCTGATTCAGATTGAACTAGATCGATTGTTTGGAGAGGGAATTGCTCGTGCTCGATCTATTAGTGATCGTGCAGCTCTCATCATTAGTACTGGCGACTCGAGTAACATGACAACGATAAGATATGCTCATACCCAGATAATGGCAGCGATTCGCAACCAAACGGACCGGAAGATTGACCGAATTGTTATCCGGATTGAATAACTTTATGCAAAATGTATCATTTCAAACTGTTGATAGTCTGACAATAACTGGAACACTAGCTATGCCTAATCAGACTAGGGTACTAAGCCCAGGAGTTATTATCTTCCATGGAATGAGGGGATCAATGGACAAATATATACCATTGATTAATAAACTTGCTGAGAATGGAATCGCTGGGTTAGCAATTAGCATGCGAGCTCACGGTGAGAGTGAGGGAGATTTCTACAAAAATACAGTTGAAGAAGCCGTTAATGATAGTCTCGCTGCCTTTGATTTTCTAGTGCGTCAAACTGGAGTTGATGCAAACAGAATTGGATTGGTTGGTTCAAGCGTGGGAGCCATATTGGCTGCAATGACTGTTAAGAAACGCCATGTAAAAAGCCTGTTACTCAGAGCACCAGCAGCCTACACCAAGGAAATGATGCAGATTAGCATGGCTGATACTACAGTTAATGAACTGAGACAATTCCACGAGATAAGTGACCTCGGAAAGACTCCCGCCGGCAGCTCAATAGAGCAATTTGATGGCAGCCTGCTGGTAGTGGCTTCGGGAAATGACGCAACTATCCCGCTCGCTGTATCACAGGGTTATGTAGATATAGCAAACAACGCAGAAAACACACGATTAGCGGTAATTGAGGGCGCTACTCACACACTTACGGAGCCTAGTTGGGAAGAGGAATTCGCGGGACATGTAGTTAATTGGTTTGGAGAAACACTTTAAACAATTGGAGTTTGTCCAACAGTACTTTATAAAATGGTGATCCCTACGGGAGTCGAACCCGTGTTTTCAGGATGAGAACCTGATGTCCTAACCACTAGACGAAGGGACCAAAAGTCCTAGTTATGGTATCACTTTACTACTACCTATAAAACAGATAGGCTAGAGGAAGCGTTAGCGGTTTATTTTGTATGCAACACATTTCTGGGCATTGGTATCGATTTTTCAACTATATGGCGGTGGGATTTAACACGCTGTATCTTGTCGCGTTCTCGTATTTCAGCTGGCAACAACAAGATCTCGTTCTTCAAAAGTTCGGACTCTATTCCATTCCTGCAGGTTTAGCCCTGATTCAGATTGTGTATGGCTTAATCGGCTTCAACCTGCTGATCCGCAAGAGAGACCCAGCATTACCAAGTTTATTATCAGTAGGACTTTTCTTCACAAACTTAATCGTAGTTCTTTCGGCCAGTGGTGAGTTTGATTCTCCCTTCGTCATATTGCTGATGCTGGTTGGGCTCGTCGCTGGAGCTTACGGAACATATTTTGTACTTACAACTGGCCTTATCTTTACTACTTATTTTGTACTTATATTCCCAGGTTTACTGAGGTCATTTGAAAGTATATCGACTGGAAATTATCTAATACTTTTGGCAAGTTACTTATGTCTAGTTATTGGATATGCTTGGTGGCGTCGTAGCTATGCCAATAGCGGCTCAGCTAAGTCACCAATTCTCGACCTATCTCAAGAGTTGAAGCAAAAGCAAAACCAATCACAGATACTTATCAATTCTATTGGAGATGGAGTAGTGGTAGTCAACCAAAAAGGTGTGATTGAGTTGTTTAACCCCGCAGCCTGTAAGCTATCTGGCTGGGAGGCAACAGATGCAATTGGGTTGGATTACAATTTGGTTTTAAAATTCGTCGATTCTAAGGGTGATTTGATACCTGAAACCGATAATATACTTCGATTAGTAGCTACTAAGCCCGAAGCTAAGTTGAGTGATGATCTGATTTTACAAGCAAAAAACGGAGATATTACCGAACTAAGTATGTCCGCTTCACCGGTAAAGGACAGCGGGGGAAATTTAACAGCAATTATTGCTATCATGCGTGACGTTAGTGAACAGAGGAAACAAGAGCGTCAGAGAGCTGATTTTATTAGTACAGCAAGCCATGAAATGCGGACACCAGTAGCAGCAATCGAAGGCTACATTGCCTTAGCCCTAAATCAGAAAGTTAGCACCGTAGACGAGAAAGCTCATAGCTATCTGCTTAAGGCACATGAGAGTACTCAGCACTTAGGAGATCTATTCCGTGACCTACTTACTGCCTCCAAGAGTGAGGATGGAAGACTCGAAAATCATCCCGAACCTATCGAAGTTGGCGCCTTCCTAGAAAGCATCGCTGAAGATGTCAAGTTTATTACCGAAAAGAAAGGCTTAACAGTTACAGTCACGCATGGAGGTCAAGAAAAGGCAAATATGAGTCCGATTTACTACGTTTATGCCGACCCAGAGCGAATTCGTGAGGTAATTGTTAACCTAGTTGATAATGCAATTAAATTTACCTCCAAAGGTGGTATTACAATTGATTTGCATGGTGATCTAGAGTCGGCAATCGTAAGCGTAACTGACACGGGCTATGGGATTGAGACAGAAGATATTGAGCACTTATTCCAGAAATTTTATCGAATTGATAATTCGGCTACTAGAACAGTAAGTGGTACGGGATTAGGTCTATTTATTTGTAAGCAAATAATCGAAATGTACAAGGGCAGAATCTGGGCAGAAAGCCAGATTGGTAGTGGTACTACTTTCTACATTTCTATTCCAAGATTAGATCAAGATAGAGCTGAACGTCTGATAGCCCAAAAGAAAGGCGACTCACAACCCAGTGCCCAGCCACTAAGTCCCGGAGCTATAGTCGGCCAACCGGAGGTAGATGCACTTAAGAACAATCTAGCTTCAACTCCCGAAGCTTTACCTGTGACTAATGAACTGAGACAAGCACCTGAACCAGCAGTCGGCAGTCCTACTCCGATTGAAGTTGCACCAACTCCACAAGTGACTCCGCCACAAGCTAGCCCTCCAATCGAAACAAAACCACAAGCCCCACCAACTCCTGTTCCGGTTGAATTTACTGCAACTGCGGCAACCCCAGCACCAATATCCCCAGTAGCTGAAAAATCTGCCGAACTTCCTCCATCCACATCTGTAGCAATCCCGGTAACTTTTCCCCAGGCCGAACAACCAGCAACTACCCCAATAACGAGCCAGCAGTCATCGGCTGAACAGCTAAATCCAGATGCCAATGTAGAAAAGTAAACTTAAATCTAGCCAAAACTAATACAATCTATTACACTAGTGCTAACTATGGCAAAGATACTTCTTGTTGAAGACGATAATAATTTACGAGAAATCTACGCAGCTCGATTAGAAGCTGAGGGTTATGAAATTGCAACTGCAGTCGATGGTGAGAGTGCTTTGGCTGCAGCAATGAAGGAAAAACCTGATTTGATTATGTTGGACGTTATGATGCCAAAAATAAGTGGCTTCGACGTTCTCGATATATTACGAAGTACTCCAGAAACCAAAGAAGCCAAAATTGTCATGATGACCGCTCTTTCGCAACAAAGCGACCGAGAACGTGGCGAAAAGCTAGGTGCAAATAAATATCTTGTTAAATCTCAGGTCACTTTGGAAGATGTTGTCGAGACAGTAAAGGAATTGCTTACTCAAAAGACTCAACCCGTTAGCCCCGAAGCTCCTATTACTGCAGTTGCGCCGATTAATGTACCCGATCTGCCAATTTCGAACTCGGAGGACACAACAAGTGCTCCAGTTGTAACGCCTGAGCCTGCCACTGTTCCAGAACAACCAATTCCCGACACTCCAACTGACGATTCACCAATTGATCTTCCAGTAGCTGATAATCAAACCTCGGCACCATCCGATGACGCTCAGGTGCCTACTGTTGCAACAGATGATTCTCAAGATTCAGCCACAACTGATACAACACTTCCTGTGCCTTCAGGGGTTTCTGATGAGCCAGTCGCAGATAACCCAGTAACTGATGATGACGATCAAACAGATGTAGGATTGCCAGAAAGTCATACTGAACCAACTGAATCGGACGAACTTCCGAAACCACAGACACCAGGAATGGTGATTCAACCTACCAAACCGAAATCCGAAGAATAATATATTTATCCAAGTATTGGCTCTTACTTTTCCAAACCTGCCTACCGGCAAGAGTGTTGTTCTTTCCGACAACCAGTCCAATGCCACTTTTGCTCCAAAGTGGCGCAAACAAACCCTTTCTTTTCCAAAGAAAGGGTTGGCTAAGTTGCAAGCAAAATTAGATACTTCATACTACATGGTATGCGTATCAATCAGTTTCTGGCCCATTTTGCTGGACTTTCCAGACGAAAAGCCGACCAAGCAATCGATAGCGGACGAGTTAAAGTCAATAATCAACCGGCTGTAATCGGTCAAAATGTCAGCAAAGACGACAAAATTACAATTGACGACAAGCCGATCAAGAGCAGTGCGTATACTTATGTCATGTTTCATAAACCAATCGGCTATGTGACAAGTCGCCAAAAACAAGGCAAAGACCCGATAATTTACGATCTTTTACCAGAAAAATATAAAACACTTAAGCCAGTTGGCCGACTCGATAAAGACACGTCTGGATTGCTCCTGCTTACAAATGATGGCGTTTTTTCAGAAATGCTGGCACATCCGCGTAGTGAAAAGACAAAGGTGTACCAAGCCCAGCTAGATACAATATTGGACGAATCTACACTAGCTCAAATCCAGGGAAAAGGCATCGAACTCGATGATGGGGTTTCACGAATGACTTTGGACTTATTGAGTGAAACAGAACTCCTCTATGAGGTTCGCATTACAGAGGGCAGGAACCGACAAATCAGACGAACTTTCGGAAAAGCGGGTTATGCCGTCAAGACACTTCACCGAACTCAATTTGGACCATACAATCTAGGTGATTTATCCAAAGCGAAATATCGAGAGCTGGATTCACCTCAAGTGATACAGTAAGCTTAACAGATGAGTAAAAAACTTCCGGTCGTTGCTATCGTTGGCCGAGCTAACGTTGGCAAGAGTAGCATCTTTAATCGCATGGTTGGTACGCGTGATGCAATTGTCGCTGATGAAGCTGGAACAACTAGAGATAATGTGTCAAGAATCGTCCAGAACCAAGGCTCGGCTTTTTGGCTGGTTGATACCGCTGGATTAAAGTCAGCCGAGGATGAATTCGAGGCTAGTATCCAGGACCAGATCATTGAAGCAACCGAAGCTGCGGATGTAATCCTGGTGACCGTTGAAGCCCACACTACGCTGACTGAAGAAGACAGACGGGTGGCTAAGCTAGCTCTCAAGAGTAAGAAACCAACCATTCTGGTCATGAACAAGGCCGACAAAGCCAAGAAACTTGACCTAACCCATTGGGAAAAAACCGGCATCAAAACAAGGGTAGCTACCTCAGCTATCCATATCGAGGGATTTACCGAACTTTTTAACCAAATCATTGCCATTATTCCTAAAGCTAAGACCGATACTATAGAAAACGAGCTGGTCGTGGCGCTTGTAGGCCGGCCGAATGTTGGTAAAAGCTATCTATTCAACACGCTGGCCCAAAAACAACAGGCTATTGTGGCACCAGTTGCTGGTACTACACGAGATATTAACCGGGTTACAGTACGTGAACACAATAGAGATTTCACATTGCTTGATACGGCTGGGATTCGACGTAGTGGCAAAATCGGTACCGGTGTCGAGCACTTCAGCGTGCTGCGAACTTTACAAGCTATTGAAGAAGCAGATGTCTGCTGTCTTTTAATGGACGGAAATGAGCTAAACACTGCCTTGGACCAGAAAATCGCTGGTATGGTCCGAGAAGCAGGCAAGGGGCTCATTATCGTGGTCAGTAAGTGGGATATCGTCGACAAGGATGCGTATACGCGTGATGGGCTGGCTAAGACTATCGCATACCATTTCCAACATGTCTGGTGGGCACCACTTATCTTTACTAGTAGCGAGACAGGGCAGAATGTCACAAAGCTGTATGAATTGGCGCGAGATATCGCAGAACATCAGAACCTCGAGATCAGCACTAGCGAACTCAATCGTTGGCTTGGCGCTTGTGTTATCAAACATCCACCAGCCGGACTGAAAAACAAACATCCGAAGCTACGCTATGCAACACAAGTAGACACTAAGCCACCGACGGTATCGGTATTTGGAGATTACACCGAATACCTTCACTGGTCGTATAAGCGGTATCTGGAGAAGGAGTTTAGACAGACTTGGGAAGTCGGTGGAACCCCTGTACGGCTCAAATTCACTAATAGTGAGAAGAAAAAGAAATGAAATGCATTGTAGGACTTGGCAACGTCGGCCAAGAATACGAGAAAACACGTCATAACGTCGGATTTATGGCAGTAGACGCCTTTGCTACTCAAGAAGACCTCAACTGGGCCACAAAGAGCAAACTACATGCTGACATCGCACAAGGCGATGGCTTACTCCTCGTTAAACCAACTACACTCATGAATCGCAGCGGCAACGCTGTCCAGGCCATCAAACAATTTTATAAAATTGAGAACAATGACATTCTAGTTATTTGTGATGATATTGATCGTAATTTTGGTGAGCTGCGCATCCGCCAGGGCGGGGGAGACGGCGGTCACAATGGGCTGAAGGATCTAATTGCCCACATTGGTGAAGATTTCTGGCGCCTTCGTATCGGTGTTACTAACGAGCATAGAGACCTCAACGACACCGCCGATTTTGTACTTAGTCGATTCAGCGCTAGCGAACTTGATAGTTTACACGCTGATGGGATACCAGAGATAACCAAAAAGATATCGTTATTTATTGATGGCTCCATCGAGCCACATTCTTGGACCTTTATTAGCCTATAAAAGCAAAAAGAGCTCAAGAAGGGGTGGGCACTTCTTGAGCTCATTCCACCCTTCAACCCACCCGGCGAAGCGTACAGAGTCTACCACAACACGTGTAGCCTGTTGGGGGAAACAATCCTTGCGGACTCGCCTTAAATAGTAGAGTTAAAGGGATTAGTTTACCTGCAGGTTTAAGCAGGGCTTAAACGGTGACAATCAAGCGGAGGGTAAGTTACTTGAAAGTCGCGTGGATATCATAGGTCCACATTGCTGCAGGCAATCTAATATGATGGGGGTTTGAAAAAAGTACTAGTGAAGTAAAAACTCCACTCACGAAAAGAGATTAGCATATTTTACAATTTGTGTCAACTATGTGTCGGATATCATTTCTAACATTGATTGTCAGTGTTAGCATAATAACTATGCAGATACAGAAACTTATCAATGACCAGATACCTGAACAACTGCAGATAATTCATTCAGCACCGAAACAATTGTTTTTACTCGGCGAACCGATTAAACCAGATGAAAAATGTATTACAATCGTCGGAGCCAGAAAGTCCACTAACTACGGTAGGGAAGTAACCGAGATGCTGGCAAGCGATCTAACGCGGGCAGGAGCTGTAATCGTCAGCGGACTAGCACTCGGAATCGACAGTATCGCCCACAAGGCTTGTCTTGATGCAGGTGGGCGAACCATTGCTGTAATGCCATGCGGACTAGATGAAATCTATCCGGCGACCCATCGCAATCTCGCCAAGGAAATCTTGGCCAGAGGTGGAACATTGCTTAGTGAATACGATGTCAGTACTCCCGCTCTCAAACAACATTTTATCGCTCGCAACCGTCTGGTAAGTGGGCTGAGTAAAGCGATTATTGTAATCGAAGCCGCTCAGCGAAGTGGAACCTTAATTACTGCCGGGTTTGCGTTGGACCAGAACAGGGATGTTTTTGCGTTGCCAGGGAATATAACTAGTCCCAATTCTGTTGGAACAAATACTCTAATTGAATCGGGTGCTCAGATTATTACTAGTAGCGAGCGGCTAATCGAGCAGCTCGGTCTAACTTCAGCTCCAAAGCGTAGTCTGAGCGGTGAATCAGATCAAGAGAATACAATCCTAGCACTGCTAGAAGAGGGCGTACGTGATGGTTATGAATTACAGATCAAAAGCCAAATTGACGTAACTGAATTCAATCAGACGATTACAATGATGGAGATTACAGGTAAGATTCGCGCACATGGTGCCAATCAGTGGACAATAAGTTGATGGTTATTAATGTTATCGAGGATAATTCTGATATCATAAGCTACTGTATAACAGGAGTACACTATGGCAACTGATGAATATGGTAGTGATGTAAATGAAGATGGCAATCATCCATCAGAAATGCTAACTGAAGAGCAAAGACAAGAAAGACAAGATGCTGCTGTTAACGCCGTTTCTGAAGTTATAAGAGTACTTCGAGAGAATACTGAGCCTGTTGTCGATGAAATACCTGCAGGCAACTACAAGTCTACGCGCTCTTCGTATGCAACATCTGCGACTGCCCGAAATGGGACTTATCAGGGCGCTATTCAAGGTAGACCTGCGGCCATTAAATACTTTCACCGTTCTACCGGTATTAGGGATGAGCAAGGGCATACACAAGAAAGAACTGATAGGGAATATCTAAATGTCAAGATTAAGGAGGGTGAAATAAATTACGAAATAACGATTGACCTTATGGCCGACCCATTTAGGCTAGTAGAAGATCTCGCAAATAGAATGGAACTTAGTGATAAAGATCAGGATGATCAATTTAATACCGCACTTAGTGTACTTAGTGATATTGCACAATCAGTGCACCCTATTGAAGAAATTGCTGTGGCTGAACAAGTATAACAACACGCTGTTTAAATATCTCAATGATTATTAACTGCTTGTGATTATCTGCGCACAGTGCTAACAATAACGATTGACATGTTTAGTAAAAAACAATAGGGTAGGTAGCCATATGGCAAGTAAATATTTTACACAATCCCTTCACCAATTGCTTCTTCTATTGGGCTGTGGTCGTCTTTTTCTCATTCAACATACCAACTGGTATGCCTCACTCGAAGAAAGCCATTCGAAGCTCCAAAGAAGAAATAACTACCAACAAGGGCGTGTCTAAAATGAGTGCTAAGAATCTTGTAATCGTAGAGAGCCCTGCAAAGGCCAAGACAATCAAAGGCTATCTCGGCAAAGACTTCATCGTCGCAAGTAGCTACGGGCATATTCGTGATTTGCCAAGTAAGGGAATGTCTATTGATATTGAAAATAACTTTGAACCTAAATATGAAGTCACTCCTGACAAGAAAAAAACCGTGGCAGAACTGAGAAAAGCCGCCAAAACTGCTGAAACCGTCTGGCTGGCATCTGATGAAGACCGTGAAGGAGAGGCGATTGCCTGGCATTTGGCTGAGGCACTGAAGCTCGACCCAAAGACAACGAAGCGAATTGTATTTCATGAGATTACAAAGACCGCAATTGAGGCAGCAGTGGCTAATCCACGAGTGGTTGATCAAAAGCTCGTCGACGCACAACAGGCACGTCGTGTACTCGATCGACTCGTAGGCTACGAATTAAGCCCAATCCTCTGGAAAAAAATCCGAAAAGGATTGAGTGCCGGCCGAGTTCAATCAGTTGCAGTTCGTATAATTGTCGAGAGAGAACGCGAAATTGAAGGCTTTGAAGCTGATAGTTCATTCAAAGTCATTGCTACTTTCATTCTCGATTCCGGTGAAAACTTAGAAGCTGAAACGACCGAAAAGCTTAGCTACGATGATGCGAAGACACTTTTAGGGCACTCGGCTAAGGCATCATTTACAGTCACTAGCATCGAGCAAAAGCCAGGCACTAAAAATCCTGGCGCTCCCTTTATAACCAGTACTTTGCAACAAACAGCCAGTAGTATCCTCGGCTATAGCCCGAAACGCACCATGCAGCTGGCACAGCGACTCTACGAAGCAGGAAAAATTACTTATATGCGTACTGATAGTACAAATCTTAGTGGACAAGCTATCGGGCAAGCCAAAGAAGTTATTATAAGTAAGTTTGGCGAAAAATACCTTCAAATCAGAACCTTCAGTAAGAAAGCCAAAGGCGCTCAAGAAGCCCACGAAGCTATCCGCCCAACCGACTTTAGAACTGAGAACGCCGGTGAAGATGAAGCACAAAGTAAGCTATATCGGCTCATCTGGCAACGAACCATGGCGAGTCAAATGACCTCTGCCAAAGTCGAAAACACAACCATCCTAATTGCTATCAGTGACCGAGACCAGCAGTTTACTGCCAAAGGCCAAGTGGTAACCTTTGATGGATTTCTAGCCGTCCAAGACAAGCGAGCAGAAGATACTCTCTTGCCAGCACTCACAAATGGCCAGCAAGTGTCATTATCGCAGCTCAAAGCCAGCGAAGTGTTTGCCCGACCGCCAGCTCGCTACACCGAAGCCAGCCTTGTTAAGAAGCTCGAGGAGCTCGGTATTGGCCGTCCAAGTACCTACGCGCCAACAATTAGCACCATCCAGGATCGCGGCTATGTAGAAAAGGGCGAATCAGAAGGTGAAGAGAGAGAAATTCGTACACTTACACTTGAAAATACATCTGTTACTGAAGGAAAAGAGCTTGAAAAAACTGGTTCAACCAAGGGCAAGCTGGTACCAACATCAGCAGCTAATGTTGTGACTGATTTCCTGGTTAAGCACTTTAAAGAAGTGATTGATTACGATTTCACTGCAGAACTCGAAAAGCAATTAGACGATATCGCCGATGGAGACAAAACTTGGCAGGCGGTGATTAGTGACTTCTACAAAACCTTCCATGCTGATATCGAAAAAGGTGAAGAGATTAAGCGCATGGAAGCCGCCCAGGCTCGCGAAGTAGGCAAGGACCCCAAGACTGGACAACCAATATTCGCACGATTTGGACGCTATGGTCCTATGTTGCAACGTGGTGAAACCGAAAGCGAGGACAAGCCTGATTTTGCACCACTTCCCAAGGGTGAAAAGATAGAAACAATTAAGCTCGAAACGGCGCTGAAAGCCTTTGAGCTACCTCGACTACTGGGTAGCCACGAAGGAATTGAGATTAAAGCAAGCATTGGCCGATTCGGACCATATATCCAACAAGATAAACTATACGCCTCGATTCCTAAAGAAGAAGATGTGCACACAATTAGTTTCGAAAGGGCAGTAGAACTGATTACCGAAAAGAAGCAAGCAGCCGCTAAAGCTCAGATTAAAGTATTTGAATCTGAAGGAATTAGAGTGTTAACAGGTCGTTTTGGGCCATATGTAACAGATGGAAAAGTAAATGCCACAATTCCAAAAAAAGAATCAGCTGAAGACATAACAATCGAAAGAGCCCAAGAACTGCTCAAGACAAAAGCCTCGAGCAAGGGTCGTAAACGACGATCTAAAAAATAGTTTGCTCAGAGCCGCAATATCGACAAATAGTGTTAATGGTTGTGGAAAAGTATATGACCATAACTCTTTCTTATTGCGTCCAAATGGTGCTATAATCAACTTAGATTGCAAAGTAGTTGACTTTAAATCCTACTTATTATATAATGAATCTATAAAAGATAGAAAGGTACTTAACCTTAGATGGCAGATTCTGACATGAATGAAACAAAATTGGATATAAATAAGTCTGCTAAGGATATATTGGCGACTATTGAGCGTGAACGAGAAAGAGAGATAATTGCTCGTCGCTTTGGCCTATACGACCGTAAGGAAACCTTGGAACAAATAGGGGAATTGCTGGGAATCACTAGAGAGCGCGTCCGTCAGTTGGAAAAAGCGGTTCTAGGCAAACTCAAGCAAGCTGCTCATGAATTACCTAACATGGGTCATATTGAATCAGTTTTGATTGATCATCTGGAAAAACTCGGCAGAGTTGCTCCTGTGAAGACATTAACTCAAAGCATTATTGACTCACCGAAGCGAGAAGATAACTCACATGTGGCCTTTCTATCAGAATTAGCTCCTAATTTGAATGTTTTGCACGAGAACGATGATTTCTATCACTCTGTTGCAATTGGAAAGTACCATAAAATAAATGACTTGAAGGATTCAATTAGTAAGCTAGTTAAAGACATTAAACGGCACGGCAAACCAGTAGACTCTGTTGAATTACATAAGTTTGCATCTCAATTTGAAAAACCAGAACATGCAACAGCTGTTGCCAGTGCTAGCAAGCATTTGACCAGCCTGAAAGGGCAGTGGGGTCACATCAAATGGCCACTCGTCAACCCGAAGAATATTCGTGATAAAATCTACGTTATCCTGCAAGAAACTGGCAAGCCAATGCATTTTAATAAGATTGCTAATTCTATCAAAGACAGCAGTTTCAAACGTCGAGATGTTACTACCCAAGCTATACACAACGAACTTATTAAAGATAAGCGCTTTGTGCTTATCGGTAGAGGCATCTATGCACTCGAAGAATGGGGATATGCCAAAGGAACTGTTGCTGACATTATCGCTAAAGTCTTAACTGCCTCTAAAGAGCCATTACACAGAGATGAGATTGTTAAACGAGTTCTCAAGGAACGTCACGTTAAGGAAACGACAATCCTTCTGAATCTACAGAGCAAACCACAATTCGTTCGCACTGCGAAAGCTACCTACACTTACGACTCATCTAAATAACAGATTTAGATTAATCTATTCGCTTACGCTTTGCCAACAGAGGTGTTTCCGTGATATTGTAACAGTAGTACTAAGCCCTTAAACGGTAAACTTTTTAGTGACTGCATTCATACGTGACACCTTCGAATTCATCGGCTTCATTTTATTCAATAGATGGGGTTGGGTTCTAATTGTCGCAATATTTATTTATCTGATTTGGCAGAATAAGAGACGCTTAAAATGGATAACCGAACACGAATCAGTTCTATTAATGCTCGAAATACCTCGTGCCAATGATCGTAAAGAATTGGCCGCTGAGCAGATGTTTGCTGCGCTACATGGCATCCTGCGGCCACGAGCTGAGTTGCGTCGTGAGGGGGCTATCCAGGAACATATTAGTTTCGAAATTGGTGTGAAGCAACAGCAGATTCGCTTCTACATTTGGTGCCCCGTGCATTTGAAGAATTTCGTTGAGGGTCAAGTCTACGCGCAATACCCAGAGGTTCAAATGTACGAAATGTCAGATGACTACGCGGAAGCAGAGCTATCGCAAGCAGTGATTCATACCGTAGAACTTGGATTTACTAAGAATGATATGTTGCCCATTAAAACCTTCCCAAGTTTTGACGTTGATCCATTAGCATCGATTACCGGAACACTCGCCAAACTTGATGCCGCAAATGAAGAATTATGGATTCAAATATTGGCTCGTCCAATTGACGATAATTGGCATAAACAAGGTGAGAGATTCATTAAGACCATCAAACGAGGCGGGGGACTGGGAAGCGGTATACTTGCTGGCTATATTTCCCAAGTTGCTAGCGCTCTAACCACAGTTCCCGAAGAAGTCGGTGGAGCGAACACATTATCAGACCAGCAAAGGGTACAGGTAACAGCAGTCAACGAGAAGATTGCTAAATTAGGTTACCAGATGCAGATAAGGATACTTTACGCTGGTGAAGAGCGTAATTTGGCCAGATTACGCATGCAAGCAATTGTTGGCTCGTTTAAACAGTTTAATAGCACTAATCTCAATGGCTTTGTTGTCGCAAAGAGCAGTTTCGAGCCTGGCTCTCAGCTCAAATATCGCGCTAGATATTTCCAAGACAGAGGCAACACAGTAAACATAGAAGAGCTTGCTAGCGTTTTCCATCTTCCTCATACAAATGTCGAAACTCCAAATATCGTTTGGGCAAGCAGTAAAACCGCCGAACCGCCAAGTAATTTAGCGATTATGGGGCGAGTACCCGACGATGTATTGAGCCCATTTGGAGCAACTAATTTTCGTGGTACTCACTTACAATTTGGCATAAAACGAAACGATAGAGGAAGGCATATTTACATTGTCGGACAAACTGGAACAGGAAAGTCGGGATTATTGCAGTTATTAACCCTCAGTGATACCTTCCACAATCACGGATTCGCCATTGTCGACCCGCACGGTGACTATGCAGCCGATATTTTGCGTTACATCCCCGCACATCGCTTAAAAGATGTCATATACTTCAATCCTGCTGACATGGAGTTCCCGATAGGTTTCAACCCAATGGAGATTATCGATCCGACAATGAAAAACCATATCAGTTCAGAAATTGTTGGGGTTCTAAAACGGATGTTTGAATCATGGGGTCCAAGGCTCGAGTATATTCTCAGATATACCCTTTTAGCGCTGTTAGATACACCGGATTCGACGATGCTGGGTATTACTCGAATGTTAACTGAGAAAGATTTCCGAAACGATATTATTAGTCGAATACAAGATCCAGTTGTAAAGAATTTCTGGACCACTGAATTTGCAAGTTGGAATGATAAGTTTGCTGCAGAAGCAGTCGCACCTGTACTTAACAAAGTTGGTGCATTCACCGCTAATCCAATGATAAGAAATATAATCGGTCAACCACAAAGTAGCTTTAATATTCGAGAAGTTATGGACCAAGGTAAAATATTAGTGGTTAATCTTTCTCGTGGTCTAGTGGGGGAGGACAACGCAGCCATTCTAGGTGCTCTGATGGTAACGAAGATTCAGCTGGCTGCAATGAGCCGAGCGAATATTGTCGCTCTTGAGGATCGACGGCCTTTCTATCTTTATGTTGATGAGTTTCAAAACTTTGCTACAGATAGTTTTGCGGTAATTCTAAGTGAAGCCCGTAAGTATGGACTCAACCTCACCGTGGCTAATCAATACGTTAATCAAATGACACCAATAGTGCGCGACGCGGTCTTTGGTAATGTTGGTAGTTTAATATCATTTCGAGTAGGTGCCGAAGATGGTTCAATATTACAAAAATATTTTGAGCCAGAATTTGAGTCTCAGGATCTAATCAATCTAAATAATCGGCACTTTGTCGCTAACCTAAGTATCGATGGAGAGAAGGTGAGACCATTTTCTGCAACAACTCTCAACATTCCAGCTCCTCAAGCGGATTTCACCTTAAATATCATTGAAAATTCTCGTAACAAGTATGCCCGTCAAAAAGACGTTGTTGAACAAGAGATCCGTCTCTTAACTACACCCCTCAACCAACAAAACCAAAACCCAGTTAATGCCCATATCGAAAACCCAGCAAAATCGCCACAAAGACCAACTAAGACTGCGACAAAGAAAAAGCGCTCACGCAACAAGCTTAAATTAGCCGGTGCTGCGGCTGTCAAGCAAATAGCAACCCCAACCGAAGAAAAACAAACTAATGGTCAATTGGAAGAAGAGCAGGTGATTAAGCTTCGATGAAATTCATAGATCTGAGCGTACTTCTTACCTCTGATACCCCTGTCTACCCTGGTGATTCGTCCGTCGAGATTACTCGCCAGGCTATTTTAGCAACTGACGGTTACACCCAGCATGACATTAAACTATCTACACACGTTGGAACTCATATTGATGCTCCATTACACATGGTTGAAGGGGGCCAAACGCTTGAATCTTTCTCGGTAGGGAATACTATTGGGCCTGGGATCGTCTTTGATGTGCGAGAAGGCTGGAACACTGATTTAATTCTACGACACACCCTAAAGCCAGCAAGTATCGTTCTGTTCTATACTGGCTGGATCTCTAAGTATAGCCAACCTGGTTACTACGAGCAGTATGAAGCATTACCAGAAGCGATTGCTCGCTGGCTCATTAAGCAAAAAGCTCATGCAGTAGGTTTTGATATGTCAGGGCCAGACTATCCACCTTTTGCGATTCATAAGCTCTTGCTGGGAAATGGTATTCTCATAATTGAGAACCTGACTAACTTGGGACAACTACCCGAAGACGGCTTTCGTGTCATTGGACTACCTTTGCGTGTTGACTTAGACGGTAGCCCAATACGTGTAATTGCTGAACTCCCGAGCTAAGCAATACAAAATACGAACATTAGGTGATTATTTAGCCGATTATTAACAGTAGTCGGACCCCTGTTAGATAATTGACATGCTAACAGATGTAGGACTCAATGGAACTAAAAACACAGCAAATGATACCCAGTAACATGACAGCAGATTAGTGAAATAGAGTAGTGTATAACGAAATAGAGGATAGAGAATTATTACAGCCATAATTAGCAGAATTGGATGATACATTTAGTTTGATTGATAGTAACATATCATGTCGCACAATGTATATTTTACGACTCTGTATATAATAACTGCATTGACTCCTTATACCCTTTTAGCGGGGGAGTTTAAGGGCCACATAGCAGTAATTCTTAGAATCTCCCTGTCTTGCGTTGATCTATTCAACAAAGTGCTGCCGTTGCGTCGCCACTTCTCGATAGTGGTCTCAGCACGGCTCCTAGTGTTTGCTCTAGTGATGATTGCACAATTTGCTTAATTACGTTGTTAATATTATTGTATACTTTTCCACAACACATTTGCTTTTTCTTTCATTTAGTATTCTTATTAATATATCCCCCGTTTACCTACCTATCCAGTATTTATTTGACTTATCTATTTTAATATCTTTTTGTATGTTTTCTTGTTACTTACGCCTACTGTCTTAGGAAGTCGAACAAATACCGAACTAGATAGTGTAGCGAACTGCCTTCTCATTCTATAACTCGATTTTATTTATAATTGTTGTATCAATGGAATCAAATACAAATGATCAGAACATTTTATACTTCGCTTCACTGCAAGATTTCTAAGCTGTTATTTCCGTCCCCTACTTGATGTAAACATGCCCATTAAATCGTAGATCTATGTACTCGAGTGATTGCAGTCTTGTTTGATCAATTTTACTTCTCGCTATATTGAGATCCTCAATCTGACGAACAGCACTTGTAACTGTATTAAACTTAATAAAATAACCCTTTTCCTGATGCGCTTCGATTTCACGAATATTATCCACTAGTACGTATTCTTTAACTCTGAAGTTATTTTCAGGCTTTTTTAGCTCATTATCTGTTGAAATAATCTGTTCAACCAGTTTTGCTGGCAGAAATTGTTTATGTATTCTAAGCGTTGCATCTGCTTTAGATTCGTCGTAAACGAGAGGAAGCGCTTCATCTCCTAGTGATTCCTCTAGAATGACACCATCCCTTGAAACAACATATTGCCTGTTTTGACTGCGTAATCTTAGGCTGGGTTGTCGTGCATTAAATTGAATAACTATTGATCTAGTAAGCATTGAATGCTTCAGCGAGATACTTTCTACATAGGGAGCTTCGGATGCAATAGTTTTTGCCAAATCTTCTTCAGAAACAAACCACCAAATTCTTCGGAATCCTTTGAAGTAATTATTGGAAACAGTTTGGGTTTGGCTGTAGGCTTTACTATTATCTGAGGGTTTTATTTCTATGCCCGTAGTAACTGCAGTCCAAAACAAAAATAATATTGCGAGCAAGCTAATTACTATGAATTTTTTCCTTGATTGGCTCTGCTTTACGGGTGTTGAAGCCTTTTTAGCTACATTTGAGCTGTTAATGCTCGAACGGACTATTCTAGCTCGGCGATTAGCTCTACGTAGCTCTAAAGCCGTCCCATCTCTATTCTGTGATTTCCTTGTGAATTTCATTAGTCTCTTTTCGAGATTGAAATTATTAAATCAGCTAACTTATTAGAGGCGTCTACCTGGGCAAGCTTGTTAATTGACTGTGCTAAAACTCTTCTGGCCTCTGGATTAAGTAAATTGATCAATTGCTCTTTAAGCGTGCTAGAGTTATTGGCTAACTTTTCTTCATCCAACACAATTCCGGCCTGCCGGCTTTCAAGCCATTTTGAATTACTTACCTGATCTGTTAAGAAGCTGTTTGGAATGAAAATCGTTGGCTTTGCTGCCGCGGCAAGCTCAGCGATTGTCGTGGCACCGGCCCTAGCGATGATTAAATCAGCGGACTTAATTGTTTCAGGATAATGATCTGATATGAAAGGATATATTTGGTAATCCTCTCCCCTATTGAAATCAGCTGTATGTTTAGTAACGTTTTCGTAATCAACAGAACCAGTAATATGAATGACCCGATAATTTTTTAAAATAAAGGCTAGATTGCGTACAATAATATTGTTTACTCGTCTTGCCCCTAAGCTCCCACAAGTAATGACAAGGGTTGGTTTGGTTGACGAGGGTAGATTTAATGTTTTGCGAGCATCCTCAGTCGTTAATCGAAAGAATTCCTGTCGCACTGGGATTCCCGTGCTATGCACCTTTGAGTTATTGCTTCCGTTATCTAGCCCTTGGGCAATTTCGGTAGCATGCTTTCTTAATACCCTACCGGCTAATCCGGGCCGTGTATCTGATTCATGCAACAGGTACGGAATTTTCAGCCATCCCGCTGCCAGTCCGATGGGAACGCTGACATAACCCCCCTTGGCAAAAATAACATCTGGTTTGCGTTTACTGATTATTCTAATTGACTGGATAATGCCGATTGCCAATCCCACCATATCAAATAGATTTAATAGATAGAATTTATATCTTGCCGGATAAGCGTACTCCCACCAGCGCCATTGGGCAAAACGTCGGATTTTGCCACTTTTAATCTTTAAAAAGATTGTATTATCAAGAAATTGTTTTCTTACTGGCTCACTCATTCCGTCACTAACGACGATAAAGCTGTTATCCGGTGATTTTTTTGCTAATGATTGTTGTACTGCAATGAGCGGGAAAATGTGTCCCCCTGATCCGCCACCAACCATTAGAATCTTCAAATCCTACCTCGAGCACTATTAATTCTGTTATAACTATTTATGTTTCGCGATAGTTGAGATTTTGGCCTTTCAGTATATCTCGACAGTTGTAGAACTACTCCAAGCGCAATCAACATTAATAGCAAGCTACTACCGCCGTAACTTAGGAACGGGAGTGTAATCCCAGTTAAAGGCAATAGACCGAGCATAGACCCAATGTTAATGACCACATGTGATGATATCCATAAAAATACCCCCCCAGCAACGAGTTTTGTCGATTGGTTTTGGCTCTGTGATGTTACCAAATATAATCGATACAAAAGCGCACTAAACAAGCCTAATACGGCTAAACTGCCAATAAAACCAAATTTTTCTGCCCAGATTGCAAAAATTGAATCATTTGCTGCTTCTGGCAAATAACCATAGACCTGAACACTGCGACCAAGCCCCAAACCTATAAAACCGCCTGAGCCAATTGCTATAAGCGCTTGATGTACGTGATAACCAGTACCTTCAACATCAGTTCCAGGATTAAGAAACGTTAACAATCTTTCTATTCGATGCGGGAATAATACTATGCTGGCTACGGCCCCAACACCCAAAGCAGTTATCATTACAAAAAACTGCCTTAGTGAAACTTCTGATAGGTAGAACATACCGACAATTATTGCTACTAGTGTCATCATAGTACCCATATCTCGTTGCAATACAACAACAATAAAGCCTAGTACAGTTAGAATTATTCCCACAGGCATAAGGGTATGATATGGGTTCTGTAATTCGTTTTCCGTTTTTTCGCCTAAGAAGAAGGCCAAATAAAAAAGGGTCGTTAGTTTTAAAAGTTCGGCTGGTTGAAATGACAGAATACCAATATCTATCCATCTAGTGGCACCATTTTGAGACACTGCAATTCCAGGAATGAATAGTAGTATTAGGCTAACAATACAGGCTAAAATCATGAGAGGAAGAAACCGCTTCCAAATATGAATCGGTATTCTTGAGGCTATAATGAAAGCAACAACACCAATTCCTATGTTCATTAACTGTTTATAGAGAAAATAATTTTCAGAATAATCCCCTAGTAGCCTATAGCTCAGCGCTGGACTAACAGCGTAGATAACAATTAATCCAAGCACCAATAGAACCCCCACAATCATGACCACTAAATAATCAGGCTTATGCTTTCTCATTATCTGAAGATTAGAAGTATTATCAGTCGGTTTGAGCGCGAGTGACTGAGCAATATAACTTATGACGTTTAGGGCGCGTGGTACGACTATTTTCGAGCCGACACTACTGTTCCTTCGAGCATTTCCGTATCGGCCATGCCTCACAATTGGCCTCCAAAGATAGCGATTAATAGTCCTGCCATCGCGGCAATTTCTCCAATCACCCAAAACCTCATGGTTACCTTTGTTTCTGGCCAACCAGCGGCTTCGAAATGATGGTGAATAGGAGCAGAACGAAATACTTTCTTTCCAAAGAACTTCTTGCTAAATATTTGGATGATAACTGATCCAGTCTCTGCTACAAACACGAAACCAATTATTGGCAGCAATAAAACGGTATCAGTTAGCATAGCTACAACCCCTAAGGCCCCACCCATTGCAAACGACCCTACATCACCCATAAAGAACCGTGCAGGGAAAATATTGAACCATGTATAGCTTGTAAGTGCTCCAGTTATAGCCAGACAGAATCCTGCAATACCATAATTGCCCTGTAAAAAGGCAATCACGGCATAGGCCGTAAATACACTTGTTAGTAATCCTCCGGCTAGACCGTCGAGGCCATCAGTAATATTGACTGAATTTGCACTTGCAATAACGACAATGACGAAAATAGGAATGAATAACCAGCCAACTTCGATGTTGGAAGTTATGAAAGGAATATCCAGAGAACTATATCCAAGTTTATAAAAGGAATATAACCCGCCTGCCAGAGAAACTATGAAAATCAAAATGAATTTAAGTTTTACTTTCAATCCAGCCGTACCACCTAACCCTTTCAGATTAATAATGTCATCCAGCAACCCTACAGCCGCTGCACCAATCATAGCTACCACAGGAAGCCAGGTCTGTCCTCTATCCCAGTTGAAAGCCATAGTTACAGCTGTAACCGTAAATACGGTCACTAAACCTGCCATTGTTGGAATATGCCTAGCATGTTTTGCGGCATGTAGTTTGTGAAATACAGTAGCTTTCTCGCCAGTCATTGTTGTATCACGTTGCTTCTTCCACCATTTATACTTGTAGGCAAATCGAGTATAAATTGGCGTGAGTATAGTCGCCATTAGAAATGCTAATAGAGCTATCAGGGCCACATCGGTAAATCTATCCTGTATCAATGAGATTGAAATTTGTTCATCCATACTTGTATTTACTCCGTTGGCAATATGCCATAATAATCGATTAACCAATTATTCATTTCTGCAAATATCGGAACAGCTGCGGCCGAACCTACGGCACCAGCTATCTTGGGATTATCTACCCTAACTATTATTACATACCTCGGTGATTCGAGTGGTGTTATTCCAAAAACTGACCCAATTTCTCTATCATCGTAATATCCTCCATCTGACTTAGCCACTTCTGCTGTACCTGTTTTTGCTCCTATTCGGTATCCGGCTCTAGCTGCCGACCGCGCAGTTCCTTGGGTCACAACAGTTTCCATCATCGCTTTTACTTGATCGGCTGTTTTGTCTTTTATTATATTTTCGGCAACTACGACTGGTTTGTTCTTTTTTTCTATGCCCTTTTCGTTACGATAAGAGTCAATTAAGGTAGGCTTATAGTACTTTCCACTGTTGGCAATAGCACTGAGCCCAGTAGCTAATTGGATCATTGACATGCTTACACCTTGGCCAAAACTCATATTGGCGTAGTTAACGTCTGGAGCGTTCTGAGCCTTTAAGACAAAACCGGCAGATTCGCCTGTTTGCTCAATACCTGTTACTGAACCGAATCGAAATCGATCAGTGAAATATCCGTGTAGCGTTTCTTTAGCTTTGCTATTAATATCTCCCCCACCTAATTGTTCAAGAGCAAAAATTGTACCTGTGTTAGCGGATTTTGTAATCACTTCGGTCATGCTTCGCTGTTTGGTCACAACTGGACCTGTATTTTTTATCGTATAACCATCGATAATTCGCTTACTATAATCGAGATATGTTGTTTCGGGGGTAATCACTCCTTCGTTTAGGGCCGCTGACATGGTAAAGACTTTTACGACTGAACCTGGTTCATAAGCTGATGTAATGGCAGTATTTTGAAATACAGAAGCATCTTTTTGCTTTGAGTAGTCCTCTGGATTAAATGTCGGGGCGTTTGCAAGCGCAACTACTCGCCCTGTCTGAGGATCCATAACAAGAATGCTACCACTAGTTGATTTAGCATTATCCAAGCCCTTCTTTAGAAAAAACTCAGCTTGAGTTTGGATGGAACGATCAATAGTTAGAATAATATCATTACCATTTTTTGGTTGTTTAACAACGCTACCTTCTGTAGCTATCGGAATTCCCCGTACGTCAGTTGCACCATTCAATTGTCCTTTTGTGCCACCAATGCGCTTGTTCATTGCTTGCTCAATACCATATTGTCCCTGACCGTCGTTATTTACGAAGCCAAGTACATGGGCAGCCAAATCACCCTCCGGATAAACTCTTTTAGATATCTCGGTCAGACCAATGCCTTTTAGTTTTAATCCCTTAATCTTATTAGCTTGCTCAGTACTTGCCTGCCGTTCTAAAGAAACATAAGATGTTTTTCTTAAGGAGAGTAATTTGATTAATTCGTTCTTATCTCTTGATATTAGTGGTGTAAGTTGATTGGCTGTTTTTTCAACATTAGCAACTGCACTAGGATCAGCATAAATCGTATAAGCAGGCTCATTCAAAACCAAAGGTACGAGCTCTGAACCATCTTTAGCTAATATCTCTCCCCGTTTGGCTGGTATCTCGAATTTTTTTGTCTGTTCATTCTCGGCAAGTTTTGAATATTTACTATGCTGAATGACTTGAACATAAAATAGTCTAAATACTATTAGGGCACCAACAACGCAAAAACCCCAACCGATTATTTGTAATCGACTAAGGTTTGAGAATTTATTGTTCTTGAGTTCGGATCGATTCATAAATAATCCGTCTATTGTTTATCAACGAAGCTAACTTCTCCGTCAGTATATTCCTTGGCATAATCACTGTTTCGAACTCTATCTATTGATTGTAGTCTAGCTGCTTCTACCCGTAATGACTCATTTTCTTCTATAAGAGTTTTTCGCCTTTCTTCTAGTTCACTGACTTGGTAGCCATAGGCGCTGGTTTTTGTAATTTGCGTCAAATACATTAAGCCTAGAGTGCCAACAATAAGTACTAATAGTAATGATCGGGTAATTGGACCATAGCTATTTGATGCTTCAAACCTAACTCTGTTTTGGCTGCGACGAATATTTCGTGGCGCAATATATGAGACATTTGAGCTCATTGATGTTCTCCTGTTACTTTTTTGTTTATTTTCCTGGACCGGGAGTCGGTTACCCGACTCCCGCATGCGTGTTCTTCGAATAGTTGCTGATTAAGCTTCTATTCGAACCGGTACGCGATACGTCCGGGAGCGACTTTTGACATTAATTGGCATTGTCTACTCCTTTTCTTTTTGTTTATTTCACTGCGGCGCGAAGCATCGCACTCCGTGCACGCGGATGTAAATCGTTTTTTGAGCCCTTGATCGGTTTTTTAGTTAGATTGGCTAACGTTGCTTCAAGCCCATAACTTGCTTGTTTGATAAACTGTTTGACCAGCCGATCTTCTAGACTATGGAAGCTTATGATTGCCATTCTGCCACCAGGCTTTAGTAGCTTCGGTAGTACCGTGAGAAGCAAAGACAGCTGTCCCAACTCATCATTGACCGCAATCCGCAGAGCCTGAAAGACTCGTGGAAGCGTCCCGCCTACATACCGCTTGCCTACAGTATCTTCAACGATTGCTGCGAGCTGGCTGGTACGATTAATGGGTCGGTGTGTTGTAATAGCTCTCGCGATCCGACGTGCTCGTGGCTCTTCTCCGTAGGAACGGAAAATGTGCGTAAGCTCATCTTCAGACATGGTATTTATTAGATCAGCAGCTGTGGTAGCTTGTTGCTGATCCATACGCATATCCAATGGACCCTCTCTGGCATAACTAAATCCCCTTTCGGGCATATCAAGGTGCGGTGACGACACGCCGATATCGGCGAGCACCATATCGAACTGCTTTCCCTTACGGATAAGCCCCGTTGCTGCTGTGACGAAATCTGTATGTAGTAGTTCGACATTCTCATTGTCGCCAAAGCGTTTTTTGAGTTCAGTGATAGCGTTGGCATCTCTATCAACTAGAGTTGCACTTCCGCTCTCACCGATAATGTCGAGTACCTCAGAAGCATGTCCGCCATAGCCTGCTGTCAAATCTAAATATGACTGACCAGCTTTGGGCGATAGCACCTGCAATACAGATTCGAGCAGTACCGGGTGATGTTGTTTATTTTGGTGTGGTGTTTTTTGTTTTGTCATCACCAAACCTACTGTCATATCAATGACAACACGTTTGGTGATCCATTTTTCGTCAAGAGTACCGGCCCAGTAGTCAGTTTTTTGTTTTTGCGATGGTTTTTGTTTTTGTTTATTCCTTACCAGAAGGTAAGGAATGTTCATGGAGTTGTTGTGGTAGCGAATTAGAATAATTCGCATTATATTCCATGATTTGAGTATCTCGTTTCCCATAAATGGGAGACTTGCTGAGATACTCATAAGAGTCAAGAGACTTATGTGTGAGGTGGAGTTTTGGAGTTTTCGTTTGAACTTAATCAAACAGGTACTAGGGTTTTTAATGGTGGTTACCCTCGACCACCTACTGACTACCAGATCGGTACCCTCGATGAGTAAAATTTCTTCTTACTATTTGTTAATGTGCTAATCGGTTTTTGATTAACTAAGTTATTATGCCACTGACTTGCTCATGACTCGCCAGTAATTACCAGCGCGAACTGCGACAACGTCTGCAGTGATACCCGCGTAATCCAATAGGTGTTGTTCTATCGTGATCCGCCCCTGCTTGGTATCCATTGAGCTAACGCTGCGTCCTGTTCGGAAGCGAACATTTAGATCAGCTGTCTGTTCATCGAGGATGCTTCCCTTAAGTGCGGGTTCTACTTCCTCGTTCCAGACTTTGGCAGTGTACATATGTAAGTACGAACCGAAGCCTCTTGTGAGAACGACTTCGCCACTTTCGAACTCATGACGCAAATCAGCTGGTATTGTCAGCCGATTTTTATCATCAAGTTTTCGTTCGAAATAATCCGTAATTGCCATATGCTTTGTTGTTAATTAGTACGTGGTTTTTGTTTTATGGAGGGAATCTTGTCTTCCCTTTTTACCCACTGCGACCCACTATATACCCACATATACCCACCGACAAGTATATATATAGTGGTTCTCCTGTACTTATCCACATATGTGTGGATAAGTGTAGACTCAGCGCTGTATTTAGCGTGGATAACTATTAATGCGACTCTACCGCTATGGTTTTAAGCTAACACTTAATCTCGAATAAGTTCTCTTAGTGTGGTGATTTCACGAATTCCAGCTGGAGTTGGAGTATCGCTATGCTCTGCCTCCAGACGTTTAATCCGGATTAATTTCATTCGTGGGTCGGTTGGCATTGAGTCTTTGAACGTACCTGCTCTATCATCGATAAGCATTACTTTTTCAGCACTAATATTAATGTCATCAAAATTTAGCTCAACTCTATCCTCAAGGAAACTGAGTGATTCATTAAGTATTTTTGATTTTGAATATTGGGTAATTATGAGTGGATAATCGTTTAGACGTGGTACTAGAGATATTTTATGGTCTTGATACTCTTTAGTTCCAACTGTTATCAAAACAACTGGGTTTCCTCGTTCTTTATTCCAGTCTAAGAAAGGTTCAACATCATCAAATAAGTAGTTTACGTTATTGTTTTTCAGTTCTTCGTTAGCAACTTTAATGACTTCTATAGGATCAACAGATATGTCATCACTATAGCGAATATCGTCTAGCGGACTGTAAGGACCTGGCTTGGCGCTGATTCTATGCTCGTGTTCTTTGAGTTTGTCTGCTTGTATTGAGAATTTTCTACTGAGCATTTCGCAAAAATCATCAAAATGCTGATCAGTACGAAATGAGGTTCTATCTAGGTCAAGCATAATGAGTGTTTTCACTCGATGTTTTCCCCAGTGGCAATTTTTTGAATCCAATCAGCAATTCGAGGTGCGTCATGCCGAATAAATTCCCTACCTTTACTATCCGGAGCGTCCGGTTCTGCCACGAAGTCATCTCCAATTGCTTTGTAATGAGCATTTTTGAGTATTTCTTCATCAACTTCAACTCCAAATTCACCTGCATTTGCATACCGTTCCAGTAATTGAGTTGACGGTTGTTCAGTATTGTATAGAACGTAATCGATAATAGGACCAGTGTAACGTTCAATCTCTTTCACAAAATCACTAACTTTGTAATCTCCTGTTTGACCTTTATTAGTTACTAAATTACAGATGTAAACAATCTTAGCCGATGTTTTCTCAAGCGCCTCCCGCATACCCTTTACAACCAGATTCGGTATCAGTGATGCGTGCAAAGTACCGGGAGCAATCACCACAACATCAGCATCAATTATGGCTCTGGATGCTTCTGGATTAATAGCTGAGTCTGGGTGCAAAGATACTTCTGGCTTTTCTCCCTTAGGAAATGGCAAATCATCAATCCAATGCTCACCCTCAACCTCATGACCATCACTAAATGTTAATACCAAGCGAGTATTTTCAAGCGTAACCGGCACAACTTGACCTCTAATGTTGAGTACTTTGCTAGTGGCATGGACGGCATCTCCAAAATTACCAGTTACCTTCTCCATTGTGGAAATAAATACATTGCCAAACGAATGACCCTCGAATGAACCGTTTGTGAATCGATAATTAAACAGATTACGCATTAAATCAGTTGATTGACTCAAGGCAACTAATGCTTGTCTAATATCACCAGGTGGTAAAACCCCTAGCTCATCTCGTAGCACCCCAGTACTGCCTCCATCATCAACCATACTAATAATAGCCGTGATGTTAGGCGTGAGTTTCTTTAATCCTTGCAGGATATTGAAACTGCCAGTCCCCCCACCAATAGTTACGATTTTCGGCTTTTCATTCATATTCGTTAGTATAATACGCGAAATCAATACAAAAAGCGCAACTTATAGATGATTTCCCATTATTGTAAGTGATAAGTATAATGCAGTTATGAAAAAACGAATGATACTATTAGTTGCATCATTTTTAATTGGGCTTCTTCTGTCTACCACAGGTAGCTACGATCGATACGGCATACAATTAGATTTTGGAGCAATCTATAATGAGCCAGGTGGTATGGTGCTTGCATGCCCTGCTGTCATGCCTCCTGCGCCCCGCGGATGGCCTTTTTCTACTTACGAATCATTCTGTGGGTCCAGCACAATTTATACGCTAGGTATTGTTGCAAACTTTACGATTGCTTTTAGCGTTGTCCAAGTCAGTGCAATTGCTATTAGCAAGATGCGTAAACGCGCCTAGAGCCTACTCAATCATTATTTAAGTTCAGCCTCGATGGCTAGTATGTGATTCATAAGGTTGGTATTCTTGTTTTCGATGTCGCTAAAGAAACCTAGCTCGCGGTCGCCTATTGCCATAGATTTGTTTAACGCCGCAACGCCCTTTGGTGCTAATTTAAACAGTGTAATACGTTTATCGTCACTACTCTGTTTGGTAGTGATGAATCCTTCATCAACTAAACCTGCCTGATGCCTATCGACGGCGGATGAAGTAATGAACAGAAACTTAGCAATCTTAGCTTGGCTGGATGGTCCTGTCTCGCTCAGTGCCGCTAGTATCTGAAACTGCGCCATGCCAATACCAAGTTCGCGTTTAAATGCCACGTCTAGGCGCGTCCGCAACTGCTTCAAAATCTTGGTCATTTTGTAATAGTAAGTGCTTGAATACGAATGTTTTGTCATCTTCTATCCCTATAAATTAATATACTAGTATATTAACATGTTTATATACATGTGTACTATTTATCAGCACTCATCTAGACCACCAGAGCGCTGATGGCTAAGATGACAACCAGCAGTAAAAAGGCTCTTTTTACAAATTGGTTCCCTCTCTTAATCGCGATGTGTGCACCCGCATACCCACCAAGACCCGTCCCTGCTAGTAACGCAATACCATGCTGCCAGTTAATCAGACCATTAGGAATAAGAATGATGAGATTAATGACAAGTGCTGGAAAGGTAATAAATCTTTTTATCGCGTTAGCAGGTACCGCTTCAAGGCCAAATAGACTCATCATCACTGCTACATTCAGGGTACCGATTCCAGAACCGATTGCAGACCTTAATGTATCAATGAAATAAAATAATACGTAACCAATTTTTGTTTGTAAGGGACTTGTTTGACGAGTAGTTAATCCTGCTTTCCGATCGAACAGTAATTGCAAGGCTATTTCAATACTGAATACAACGCTGAGTAGTTTGATCAACCATTGTGGCATTTCTAGTAAGAGAAACGAACCGGTGACAGCTGCAAGAACGGTAATCGGAAGCAAACGCCGCACCCAGGTCCAATCGATAATATTGCTTCTAAGAAATTTACTTAGACTACCCGCCCCCACTCCTATTCCTGCAAGCTTAGTTGTTGAAACTGCGATATTTGGGGATATACCAATAAGCATCATATACGGAGCTGCAATCAGACCACCTCCTGCTCCTGTTATACCACCAATGAACCCTGAAAGAATTCCTACACCAAAGGTTAGTAATGAAATTGCTTCAAACATGCTGAATACAATTTATGCTCATTATTAACCTCTGTTATTGGACTTCATAATCTGGTGTTTCGACTTCAACTTGGACGATTTCTACACGAGGGACCTTACGCAAAATGCGTTTCTTTACTTCATCACTCAGCAACTCAATTGATTTAGTTTTGAGTCGTTCATCGATATGTAACTCGATGATAACAAGTAGTCTGGCCGAACCGAGAAACATAGTGCGTAAATCAAGTACTTCTTGCACACCATCCACCGATATAGCCACTTGAGCTATCTTATCCTGTATCCTCTGCGAAGCCGCCTTGCCAACTAGAAAATCCTTAACGTCACGGATTAGAATTATTGAAAAAGTAGACATTAGCAGACCAATAGCTAAGCTTCCAAGTCCATCAAAAACAGCGATACCAGTCAGTGTGTACATAATAATTGCAATCAAACCAAAGGCCGCAGCTAAGGCACCTGCTCCATCAATTAAAAATGTGGCTTTCATCTCAATTAAACTCGAGTTCTTTATCCCTTGCATAATACTTGCGCTAAGATCATGTTTCTTTAGTTGTCTATAACTGAGCGAAAAAGCATAGCCATTGAGAATTAATCCGATTGTTAGCACACTTAGGGCCAACCAGCCACTTTCAAGAGGTTGGGGGTTGATGATACGACTTATTCCCAGATAGATAGAGACACCACCGGTAATAATCAGCATAAACAAAGCACTTATCAGTACCCAGAAGAAGATCTCTCGACCATAGCCAAATGGATATTTCTCATTAGCGTGTTTTTTTGACCTCTCAACTCCAAGCACTAAGGTACCGCCAGTCATCATATCAGCCATGCCTTGCAGTGACTGCGCAAGAACAGACACACTCCCTGTCATAAGCCCAACAACTAAGTTAAGAACAATATCGGAAATATTTGTAAGCAAACTTACAAATACTACTCGACCGGCAACTTGCTCTTGTTTCTTTTTGGCGGATAGTCTTTCAGATCTATTGTTCATGAGTATTCATTGTCTAAATACATTGTAAACTTAGTTTTTAATATTTCATAACAATTATTTTAGTTCCATAAATCTATTCTTGTCGTTTCTTGATAATCTCTCTATCGAGTAGCGAAGCATTGTTCGTGGCATTTCATGTGCGTGGTTTTGTAAAAAAGAGACTAACTCATCCTCATTCTTCTTTCCAACTTCTCGTAACATCCAACCAGTTGCCTTATGAATCAAGTCATGGCTATGGTTCAAAAACATTGCAGAAATTTTCAAAGTATCATCAAAGTAATCTTTGTATATCAGCCATCCGGTAGCCACAATCGCTACTCTATTTTGCCAAAGCTCTTTACTATCGGCCAGCTCATAGAGAATCGCATGTGACTGATTGAAAATTTGTTTGCCAATTATTTTATGTGCTGACGAGTCAACAATATCCCAATTATCAATTCCAGACCTTGTTTTACTTCGAACAGTGTAATCCGGTGAAGTTTGCGAGGTAGTCTTATTTCTTAAGATGTCGAGATAATAATCATACACAATGTCTTGATCAACGCCTTTATCATACTGATAGGTCAAAATTATAGTCGCACATAGCCGATGCTCATGGAACGGACTAGTAATTAGTTTAGTTATTTCATTTAAAGATAAATCGGAATATCTTTTCGCGATAATACGGATATCTGGCACGCTGATTCCGACAAATTCATCATTTTCTCCGTATTGGCCAGCACCTGTTTTAAAGAATCGATAGTTGGCAGTACGACGATTTGGGTTAGTGTATTTTGCAAGCTCTAGTTTTACTTGTTCGGCGGTAGAATCCATATGTTATTATTCTAGCTTATGTCGAAACAAACAATATCAACAATCTCGCTGGTAATCATTTCCAGCTACATCGCGGCACAGATTATTTCTGACATCGGCAGTCTTAAGATAGCAGTAATTGATTTGCCATTTCTCGGAAGACAAGCAATAGACGGCGGCACCCTTATTTATCCGATAACCTTCACATTAAGAGATGTAATTCACAAGATTTTTGGGAAACGAACCGCACAGAAAGTAATTCTATTAGCTGCAGCTATAAATGTACTTATGGCATTGTTTTTTGCATTTATTACCTGGCTCCCGGCTGATTCGACATGGAACTTACAATCAAGCTTTGCCAGCGTGATTGGGCCGATATGGCAAATCGTCTTAGCAAGTATTGTTGCCGAGGTAGTATCAGAGTTAATGGACACTGAGGCATACAGTTTCTTTGTCAGCAAAATTACCCATCGCTATCAGTGGCTGAGGGTATTGTTTAGTAATAGCATAGCGATTCCAATTGATAGTATTATCTTTGCCTTTATTGCTTTCTACGGAGTTTTACCGATGTCCATCATATGGTCCATTGTGCTAACTAATATCTTGATTAAGGGTTTTGTAACAATACTTTCATTGCCTGTCATCTACTTGGCAAAAGATTCTAGTGATGCAACCTAACTAGTCCAGAGAATTAATGTTTATCTTACTACCAATTACCTAAAGTAACATTTGTAATTATTGGGTCTTCGTTAAAATGAGTACTATCGTGCGGAACTCTAAAGTGATTTGCTACCGGTATGGAATCATTCACGACAGACCAGTCCCTAACATAATTACCAGCCCAATAGGCTGTTCCATCAGTCGTTCGAGTCCCAGTCCATCTATTGTTATTAAATCTTAGGTTCTGAATCCAGTTTTTAGCATTACCGACAATTATCGCAAGCTCATTTTTTCTAACACCTAGATTAATGCTGTTATTAGCAATCGTGTAATCCTCGGTCGGGAAATCTGACTTATGGGCTTCATTAGCCCCTGCTGAGTCATAATTGCCGCGTATCTCAAAAATCTGTTGGTCACCTGCACCATTGACCGTCAAGTTTGAATTTATAAAGCGAACTCTGTGAGCATCACCAATTCCAATTATTCTGGTTGGCAGCGTCGAATTACTGCCCACCGTGAGATTAATATTGTCGAACGTAATGTCTACCGAGCGCTCACCCACATCAATAGCATGGAACCCGCTTGGCGGAGCATCTGACGGTGGAGCGTATGTGAAATTAATATCCTTAAATACTGACTGAGACGAAGACATTTTAATCTCAAGTGCTTGGCCACCATAGGTGCCCGATATATTACTTAATGTAGATTTTACTATTGCATTTAAGAGTAGAGGCGAACGAACATTCTGGAAGCTAAGATTATTGATCGAACACCCATAGCAAAGCCCTCGGTCTAACGCTAGCTGACCGCCCTCAAATTTTATTCCAGAAACCTCGGCATACTTAATTGGATACCATGATATATTGCGACCCATAATATAACTGAAATAAGGGTCTCTGCCCTCGATTTTACACATAAGTGGATTTGTAATTTCATTAAGTGATGAATCATCAAAGAACAGCTGGCTTCCTGATATCTTCGAAATATGAACAAACTGGACAAAGTCAGGTTGGGCCCAACCTGACTCCGCACTACCCTGAGGAAATGACTTACTTGATCGTACGCATGCGACTTCCCCTTTTTGAAAACGATTTGCTTCTGCGTTATTTCTCATACTGATTGTTGTTGATCCTTTGCGCCATTTAGTTGTCGCGGCTGGAATATTTGTAAACAGCTGATCGGCAGGATGTCTCGCATCGTATGCCCATGGATGAGCATCACCAAGAATAATGTGAGCATTCTCAGAAGCATTGCCGGCATGAACTAAGACGCTTCTACCTGCTACTCCACGCAGTCTGACTAGTGAACGCATGAAGAGGGGTTTGGTAATTTTATATCTCCCTGCTGGAACATTTAGGATCCCTTGGCTAGAATCAATAGCACGTTGCAGTGCGATAGTATCGTCCTGAATCCCATCTCCTCTTGCACCAAAATCCTTAACCGAATACTCATTTGCTACTTCCGAGAATGGAACAACGGCTACCGTTGCGGTCTTTTTCCCTGACTTATTTTTCAATTTGTATCTTTTGCCATTTTTGCCAATCGCTGTCACTTCCACTTTTGAATTGCCATTATTGCAACAAATCTTGAACCTCAGAATGCGCTTGTTGCCCTTCCCTGCAATTGTTGTTTTGACACCCTTTTGGACTACACCATCTATAGTTACTCTTATGCCTTTCAGTTTATTGTTAAATTCTGAACTAATTTCTATATCCAGAGTTGTTGATTCTTGAGCTTCATCGACAGTTTTTGAATTCTTTGTAACGTTAAAGCTAAAGGCAGGTTCTTTACTAAGCAAACTATTTTCAGCTATAAAGTTCTTAAAATACGAGGTGTTAATCAATAAATAAGCCAGTAGCAAATTTATCGAAACAGCTATGGCCGTTAAAGCAATAATTTTATAATTATTGGGACTTTCAGGTTTAAATTTACTGCCAGACGTAGTTGAGTGTTTATTTATTTCAGACATGGGATTTCCTATGTTTCAATCATAAGCATAACACTAAATGAACAAACAAGCACCAGAGTTAAAGACTAAATTTGATTCAATTAGATATTCAACCTAATGAATATGATTTCAGCTTTTTTCGCATCAACTTACCATCAGGGAGAGATTCTGAGACGGTAGACCAAAAATCTTGCGAATGATTTGGATGCTCCAGATGGCAAAGTTCATGAATTATTATGTAGTCCTGAAGTTCCTCCGGCAAATGAAGTATCTTCCAGTTGAAATTAAGATTGCCCTTGCTAGAACAACTACCCCAACGGCTTGACTGGTCGCGTATTGCCACCCTACTCCACTTAAATGCATAGAACTGATTCCAGTAAATTAGCTTTTGCTCAACTAATTTTCGAGCCATCTTCTTGTCCTTTTTGTAGTCAGAACTATCTGGCAACCATTTTATTTGAGACTCCCGAGCAACTAACTGTCTATTAATCCATGGGATTTGTCCTTTAACAAATCCTTGGGCTGCAATGAATGGGATATATTTCGGCATTGATACTTCTATGAGATCGCGCTTGATTCTAATAGTAATATTCTTAGCATTTGCCCGCTTATGTAGCCTAATTGGCAAATCAATTCCGGCGATTTCTATCCGCTTCATGGCTATTTATCCAATAAATCAGCGACAAATTTCTGAATGGCGTTATAATCGTCTCCGTAGCTAGATGTATCTGGTAAGTCTAAATTTTGCATTCTGCTCCACACTTTTTTTATAAGCTCTTTTGTGTTTTCAACTTCCTCGTCGGTAATGTCGAGCGTGAGAACTTTCAGCTGGTCAAAATCATCAGGCTGAGTGAATTCCAATGCGCCCTGAGACACTTTATATTTATGTGCATATTCACGACTATTTTCAACAAGTATTTTATAGAAAACCAGCTGTAATCGATATTTCCAAGTCTTAAGTCCCACATCACCCGCTTTATTTCCCCAACTCTTCATCGACTTGCCAGTCTTGATATCTACAACCTGAACTGTTTTTTTATCGATTACATGAATACGGTCAATTTTGCCACCTAATCTCGCGTCTCCGATAACAACACCTTGGTCGGCAAAGCTTATTTCTGGCAAATCCTTTTCGTTCCATTCTGGGTAGCGCTGCTTATAGTACATTTCTAGATGCGCAAGACCCTGTCCAAGAAACCGCTTATGCTCATCATCGTTTAACTGTTCTTTATTTAGGGCTATCTCGTAATAACCTTGTAGTTCTTTAAGCGTTAATTCTTCCCGTGATTTGTATTGTTTCAATCCGTTTTCGAGTGCTACGTGCATTGCTGTACCATAACTCATAAAACTTCCTTTAGCTGATGGAAATTGTAAAAGATTACGAATAAACCAGTTTTTAGGCCCACCATCTGTGACATTTAGGAAATTTATGAGATGAGTAACACTAAGTCTGTAATTATCAAGTAGTGGTTGAATTAATGATTTGTCATTCTTGCCCGGATTAGGATGATAATCCAGCCAAGAAGTTTCCAGAAGCTCAATTACATCGTTATCTTTAGAATCTATTTTCGTGAAGGCCGAAGTTCCGCCCAACATCAGCAAGGGTTGTGTATCCTTACCCGAATCGGTGTAAAGATGGGTGGTAAGATTCAAATCAGTCTTGGCGCGAGTCTGGGCGACAAATAGTAAACGAATAAAATCATCAATTCCATCTCCAGCCGGTCCAATCGGTAGACTTTGAAGATAATTGGTTTTGTTATTAAGTGCTTTAGCCCATACGTCTTCTTCGCAGCTAATTATATAAACATGTTCAAATTCCATTCCCTTGGCTTTATGAGCGCTCATTAGTTGAACTGCGCTTTCATCCTGTACAAATGGGGTTTCATCGACGATATGCGACCCAGTCCTGTCCAAAACATCAAGATAATGAATCATATTTGGCACATAGATTCGCTCATTACCGGCATATTCTCGCAATCTATTTCTCAATAGACGCAGTGCAGACAAAGCTTGTAGATAGTCTGATTTCTTCGAGTCAAAATCATCTTCATTGAAATAATAATTGCGATAAGGAGAGAAGAAAACCTCATCTCCCTCTTCTTCTGCGGATGAATTCCCAATCAATATATCAATTACGGCTTCTAAAGTTTTATTGTGGATGCTATGGCTAAGCTTCAAAAACCACAAAACGATCTTATGAATTGGATCTTCTTCTTCGAGCTCGAGAGCGTGATC
>WPCG01172521.1_pt1 | contig 40637 bp, 25 predicted proteins | sample 5403311 | NCBI WGS metagenome assembly WPCG01 (sample SAMN12869467, study PRJNA574797) | sludge metagenome | isolation source: wastewater treatment of Control | place: China:Beijing | collected 2019-05-17
TAGGTGTAGCCGGCTCCACGAAAATTGGAGAGAATTGCGTTCTCGGTGGCCAGGTAGGTATCGGTGGCCATATAACTATTGGTAAAAACTCGCAAGTTGGAGCACAATCTGGCATTATCAGCAATACGAAGGAGGGATCGGAGATCATGGGATCGCCAGCCATCCCGGTGAAAAGTTTCTTTAAATCGAGTATCATCGTGCCCAAACTTCCCGATATGTACCGGCAATTAAATGCCATGGAAAAAGAGCTTGCAGAACTCAAGAAGAGATTGGACCAAGGCAGCTAAAGCAATCGTTTTTTATACAAGATAGACAATCAAATCGCGAAATCGACTGGATTTCGTGCTTTTGGTTGTATATTTGCACGTTTATAGATGAAATGTGTAATTAATTATAGATAAAGTGAAACAGAAGACATTACAAAACAGCTTCACGCTGCAGGGAATCGGACTTCATACCGGGTTGGATATCGAGGTGACGTTTAACCCGGCTCCCGTTGACCATGGGGTGAAAATAAAGAGAGTCGACCTTGAGGACCAACCGATCATTGACGCGTTGGCAGAGAATGTAGTGAATACCCAGCGAGGTACTGTCGTCGGGAAACAAAACGTGACCGTGAGTACTATCGAGCACGGTCTTTCTGCCCTGTATGCCTTGGGAATCGATAACTGCTTGATTGAAGTGAACTCTTCCGAATTTCCTATCTTGGACGGCAGCGCGATCGAATATGTACATTGTATTCGCGAAACGGGCATAAAAGAGCAAGACAAGGACAAGGACTACTACGTGGTTCGCAAGAAAATTGAAGTGTCCGATCCCCAAACCGGATCTAAACTCACGTTGTTGCCCGACAATGATTTCTGTATTAATTCCTTTATCGAATTCGACTCGTTTTTCATTCCCAACCAGTCGGCTACCATGGATTCGGAGACTGACTTCGAGACCGAGATTGCCCCGGCTCGCACGTTCGTGTTTGTTCGTGAAATTCAACAGCTGCGGCAGGCAGGCCTCATCAAGGGAGGAAACCTGGACAATGCCATCGTGATTTACGAAAGGCAACTACCGCAGGAGGAGCTGGACGAGATTGCCGACGCGTTGAATGTCCCTCGACAAGATGCCAGCGAGATGGGCTACCTGAATCATAGGGAACTCACGTTCCCTAACGAACCGGCACGCCATAAGCTGCTTGATATTATCGGGGACATGGCGCTCGTGGGAAAACCCATCAAGGGGCGTCTTATCGCTAATCGTCCAGGGCACAAGATCAATAACCAATTGGCAAGGCTTATCCGGAAGGATATCAAGCTTAACGAAGTACAACCTCCTGTCTACGACCCCAACGTGGAGCCGGTGATGGACAATATACGAATTCGTGAGTTGCTCCCTCATCGCTACCCGTTTCTGATGGTCGATAAGATTATCCAGATGACCGATACATTCATCGTGGGCGTGAAGAATATCACTACCAACGAACCGTTCTTCACGGGACACTTCCCGCAAGAACCGGTTATGCCGGGCGTTTTGCAGATCGAAGCGATGGCCCAGACCGGTGGCCTGCTCGTGCTCGCTCGATTGGACGAGCCGGAGCGTTACTCCACCTATTTCCTGAAGATTGATAACGTGAAATTTCGGCATAAAGTGGTGCCCGGTGACACTGTCCTTTTCAGGGTGGAGCTGACGAGCGAGATGCGGAGAGGAATTGCCACGATGCGAGGACTGGCGTTTATAGGAGATAAGGTAATCTCTGAAGCCGATTTTACCGCCCAAATCATTAAAAATAGATAAATTACACCGAAAATTATATGACGACTGTTTCTTCTTTAGCATTCGTGCACCCCGAAGCCATTCTTGGGGAAAACGTGATCGTGGAACCCTTCGCGTATGTCGATGAAAATACGGAAATCGGCGATGGTACACGCGTGATGGCTCAGGCAACGGTGTTGTCGGGAGCCCGTATCGGTAAAAATTGCGTGATTTTTCCACACGCTACCGTTTCCGGTACCCCGCAGGACCTCAAGTTTAAAGGTGAGGAGACCACCGCGATCATCGGTGACAATACCACGATCAGGGAGTGTGTGACCGTGAACCGGGGTACCGCATCGAAAGGGTTTACAAAAGTAGGCAGCAACTGCCTCCTCATGGCATATACCCACGTGGCACATGACTGCGAGATCAACAATAACGTGATCTTGGGCAATGCCGTGCAATTGGCCGGCGAGGTTGAGATCGACGATCACGCGATCCTCAGCGGGGGGGTGCTCGTGCACCAGTTCTCGCGAATTGGCGCGCATGTGATGATCCAAGGTGGCTCGAAGATACCCAAAGATATTCCGCCCTACGTGATGGTAGGACGAGAGCCCATCGTTTACGTTGGCTTGAACGTGGTAGGCCTCCGCAGGAGAGGATTCACCAGCGAACGCATCAATTCCATACAAGAGGTGTATCGTTACCTCTACATGTCGGGCTACAACGTGACCCAAGCCGCGGAACGTATCGAGAAAGAGTTGCCGGCGGGGGAAGATCGAGACCATGTTTTGGAGTTCATTCGTTCATCGAGCCGCGGTATCGTGCGAGGGAATATGGAGGGATAATCCATGAATCCTGTTTCTTTTCCTGCCGAGTGGTATCCCCAGAGTGGGGCGCAAGTGACGTGGCCTCATCGCGATACCGACTGGAGCGATATGCTCGAAGAGGTGACACGGTGTTATACTGCATTCTCGAAAGAGATACTTAAGAGAGAAAAGCTGCTGGTGGTTTGTCGCGATGCAGGGGAGGTTGCTGCTTACTTTTCAACGACTGAAAAGGAGAACCTGATCCTCGTGGAGATCGAGAGTAACGACACGTGGGCCCGTGACCATGGTGGTATCGCGGTGTTCGAGGAGGGACAACCCGTGTTGGTCGATTTTGGTTTTAACGCGTGGGGACTGAAGTTTGCCGCGAATCACGATAACCTGATTACCTCGAGACTGTACGAGAAATCGATTTTCTTGCCCGGGGTGGCTTATCGGAACCGGCTGGATTTTATCATGGAAGGTGGATCCATAGAGTCGGACGGGAAGGGTACGATCCTGACTACCGCGGCATGCCTACTCTCGCCTAACCGGAACGGGGCGATGACGAAAGATCAGATCGAAGAACAACTCCAGAAGTCACTCGGGGCCGAGCGAATCCTGTGGCTACAACACGGGTACTTGAAAGGCGACGATACCGATAGCCATATCGATACGCTGGCTCGCTTTTGTGACGTGCGGACCATCGCCTACGTGCAACGCGGGGAGAAGGGAGAAGAGCATTTCGAAGAGTTGAAAGCGATGGAAGAGGAGCTTCAACGCTTCGTAACAGTGGAAGGAGAACCCTACCGCCTGATCGCGCTCCCCATGGCCGACGCGATATATCACGAAGGAAAGCGGCTACCGGCCACCTATGCTAATTTTTTGATTATCAATGGTGCGGTCTTACTCCCGTTTTACGGTTCCTCGAAAGATGAAGAGGCGAAGGAACAACTGCAAACCGCCTTCCCGGATCGGGAAGTGATAGGAATTGATTGCCTTCCCCTCGTTAAGCAGTACGGCTCGCTCCACTGCGTAACGATGCAATACCCCAAGGGTTTTCTTTGATTCATTCAATCTACTAATCATCACATCTACTAATCATCACATCAATACAGTATGAAGGTAGGAATTATTCAACAAGCCAATACGTCCGACAGGGCAGAAAACATACAGCGATTGCAACAAAAAATCAGGGAACTCGCGGAAGGCGGGGCAGAACTGATCGTGATGCAAGAGTTGCATAATGGCCTTTATTTCTGTCAAACCGAAGATACCGAAGTGTTTGATCAAGCGGAGCCCATTCCTGGCCCGTCAACTGATTTGTTTGGCGCGCTGGCGAAAGAACTGGGCGCGGTGATCGTGCTGTCGCTCTTCGAGAAACGGGCAGCAGGCCTCTACCACAATACCGCTGTCGTGATTGAAAAAGATGGCACTATCGCCGGCAAATACCGCAAGATGCATATTCCTGATGACCCGGCCTACTACGAGAAATTTTATTTTACTCCCGGGGACCTCGGGTTTGAACCTATTGACACGTCGGTCGGCCGATTGGGCGTGTTGGTCTGCTGGGACCAATGGTACCCGGAGGCAGCCCGACTGATTGCCCTCGCCGGTGCCGAAGTATTGATTTATCCTACCGCCATCGGATGGGAGTCCACCGATACCGACGACGAGAAAAAGCGCCAACAAGACGCGTGGATTACCTTGCAACGGGGGCACGCTATTGCCAATGGCATCCCTGTGATCGCGGTGAATCGTACCGGGTATGAACCCGATCCGTCGGGCCTGACCAACGGCATACAGTTCTGGGGCAATAGCTTTGTCTGTGGGCCTCAAGGCGAGTTCTTGTATCACGCGCCCGAGGGAGAAGAGATAGAGATCGTGGAAATCAATAAAACACGCACCGAAAACGTTCGCCGCTGGTGGCCTTTCTTCCGTGACCGTCGTATTGACGCGTATGATGAACTGACCAAGCGTTGGATCGATCAAGTGTTATAAAACCAACAAAAGCCATTAAATAGATAAGGTCGCCCGGGGTGGACGACCTTTTTTTTGGATGCGCTTGTAACGTTGATTTCTTACCTGCGTCCAGAAGATGATCTGCCGGAAGTGCTTCTTGATGTGGCAGAATTGTTGTTGCTCGAAGAAGAGGAGCTTGACCTCACGGTGGCATTGCTACTGCTACTGTTAGAAGAGGATGAACTTGACCGTACCGTGGAACTGCTTCTCGTGTTGGCCGACCGGTTGGTGGTCGTGCTCCTGGAACTGCTACTGCTAGCGTTGCCGGTGGTGGCACTCCGATTGGTGGAACTGCTCCTCGAGGTGCTATTGACATTTCCGGCGGTAGCGCTCCGGTTGGTGGAACTGCTCCTGGAGGTGCTGCTATTGACGTTTCCCGTGGTCGCACTTCGGTTGGTCGTCGTGCTTCTGCTATTGCTGTTAGTAACGTTCCCCGAGGTGCTACTCCGGCTGGTGGTACTCCTTCCGCTGGCTTCGGGCCGGTACACGCTTACCGAGTTGTTATTTACCACGGTAGCCCTTCCAGAGCGGTTATTGCTACTTTCCAGCCTACGCACGGTGGTCGACCTGCCAGTAGTACTCCTGTAATCCGACGCGCTCGGCCCGCTGTAGTAACGGTTGTCATTGTATATGTAGGTATTATTTATAATCGTCGTGCGGTTATAGATGGTAGGGCTATATCGATTATAATGTCTGTGCATATTGCGTTGATACATATACCTATCCGGTAAGAAGGTCCAGTAGCGCCCGGGTATATTTATATTGATGTTGATATTTACTCCCGGTCCCATCGGTGCCCAGCCGTAGTAGCCACCCCCGCTTCGCCAAGTAACCCAAGCAGGTGCCCACTCGTAACCAGGGATCCACGCCCAGCCGTAGTAATCATCCCAGTACCACCTCCCGTAATGGAAAGGGGCCCATCCCCACGAGTAGTTAGATACCCACATGTTGCCATGGTCGGTCATCACCCAGTAACCATTGGTGGCATAGGGATGAAAATCCCTTCCCACGCCCGGAACCCATACGCGGCCATACGAGCGGTTATTGATCCACCTGCCATGAGGACGTAGCTCGTTGTAAAACACGTTGAAGCTAATGCCTCCACCTTGATCGTAATAGGCATCTTCGTAATAGCCGTAACCATCGTACCCTTGGGAGTACACGTGGTTTCGGGACGCGCCACATGACCAGAATGTAAAAGCGATTATCGCGAGAATAATGGGATGTCTTAAAGCTTTCATATCCGTAATATTTTAAAGAGTGGAACTTCTGTTATTTAACATTCAGACCTCCATTTTAGAGGATGGTTTAACCCTGTTGAAGGTTAAATTGAAAATGGTGTCAGAAGGATGAGCAAAAAATAACGTCAAGAATAACGTTTAGAGGAGATTTTTTTTGTTAAAATTTTATGGGGAGGGTGTTTTGTTAACAAGGGACGAAAAATGAGTCGACTGCCTCTTAATCACCCAGAAAGGTCCTGCATGAAGTCCGCGCCGACTCAACTTATCTCGATTCGTGTACATTTTTTGGAGATTCGTGCACGTTAAAAGCCTTCGCCTTTGCTTAAGTTTGTGAAAAAATAGAGAATGAAAGGCCAAGCATTTATGTTTTTTTAATCGCGCTTGGCAGCAGAAGGTTTAAATTGGATTAAAAGTGGTCTCTTATTAAATCAATTAATTTTAGGAACGGATGAGAAATACACGAAATTTAAAATTTTACTTTTTTGTTTTGTTTATTTTATTTATACCGGTAAGTCGGGTATTGTCGAACAACGGCATCCCGATAACAGGTGTGATTATAGACGAAGCTTTTAACGAAACTCTTCCAGGAGTGAATGTAACTATCAAGAACACTACTACAGGAACTGTTACGAATCTTGATGGAGAGTACACGTTGGTCGTGCCTGATAAACAATCAGTACTGGTTTTTTCATTTATCGGGTATATTACACAAGAGGTGATCGTGGGGGATCAAACCACGATCAACATCGTTTTAAAGGAAGACGCGCAAACGCTGCAGGAGGTGGAAGTGGTCGCGATCGCGTATAGCAACTTGGATAAGAATTTGCTGACCAGTTCGGTTTCGTCCATTTCAACGGCCGAGCTTATCAAATCACCAGCGGCAAACGTTACCAATGTGCTGGCAGGGGCGCTTCCCGGTGTTTCCGCGATTCAAACTACCGGGCAGCCGGGAAGAGACGCGGCTACCATATACGTGCGTGGTGCGGGTTCTTTGAACGATACACAATCCCAACCCTTGGTGTTGGTAGATGGGGTAGAGCGCGACTTCTCGCAGATCGACCCGAACGAGATCGAAAGCATCTCGATTTTGAAAGACGCGTCGTCCACCGCGGTTTTTGGTGTGCGTGGCGCGAACGGGGTGGTACTGGTTACTACCCGAAGGGGACAAACCGGTAGGCCACGCATTAACGTGAACAGCTCAATGGGGGTTCAACAACCCATTTCGTTGGTGGAGCAAACCGGAAGCTACGAATTCGCCCGTTTTTGGAATATCAAAAAGGAGTTAGACGGCATTACCGATCCTAAACAGTATTTCACGAGAGAGCAGATTGAAGCCTACAGGACCGGTTCCGATCCCATCATGTATCCCAGCATGAATTGGAGGGAATATATTTTTAACGACCTATTCATGCAGAGCAAAAGCAACGTGAATATCTCAGGGGGAAGCGAAAATGTGAAATATTTCGTGTCGCTGGGTTATTTGTACCAGAACGGGTTATTAAAAGATCTTCCCGGGCAGAAGTACGATAATAACTACCGGTATGACCGGTTTAACTACCGGGCAAATATTGACGCGAAACTTACCGGAACAACCACGATGAAGTTAGGTATAGGCGGTAACTTGCGTAAGACACAAGAACCAAGGAGCGTGGTGTCTGGTAGTAATCAGGACCAAAATCCGTGGGTCATCGCGCAAATATGGTCGCACCCCTTCGCAGGGCCCGGATTTATCGATGGCGTCCGTACAAGAGTTCCACAAGACTTGGTCCCGTTAGGGGAGGTACTTCGCGACGGGATGTTCGTGTTTTATGGACAGGGATATACCCGGAATCACCAAACCGCGCTGAACGTGGACTTGGAAGTGACCCAAGACCTGGGCTTTATCACCGATGGGCTGAGCCTCTCGGCGAAAGGAGCGTACGATAACTATTTGGGGATTTTCAAAACACGTACCGGCGGGGGAGTAGAGAGTCAAACCGTTTTCTACCAATCTTATTTCGACTCGCAAGGCAATATGCCTGCTACCGATCCCGACTACGATAAAAGCTATATTTTCTTGCCCGACGGAAGGGATACGCCACTGAACTATGCCGAAGGGCATGGAAGGGACCAAAACTGGTATATCGATGCACGAGTTGACTACCGTAAATCGTTTGGCGATCACGATGTGTCGGGCCTGGTTCTTTACAACCAATCGCGCGATTACTACCCCGATAGCTATAGTTATATCCCCAGGGGGTATATCGGCCTGGTAGGACGCGCTACCTACGGTTACCAGAAAAAATACCTGGTGGATATGAACGTGGGATACAACGGGTCGGAGAACTTTGCCCCGGGGAAAACCCGGTTTGGATTGTTCCCCGCATTCTCGGCGGGATGGGTAGCCAGTGAAGAAGCGTTTATGCTGGATCAGGAGTTGGTTGACTTCCTGAAGTTCAGGGCCTCTTGGGGACGTGTTGGAAACGACAAAGGAGTAGGTTCCCGCTTTATGTATATGCCGGCAGTGTGGCAGAACGTGGGAGGATATAGCTTCGGCGTGAACACGCCCGAGTTTTCTCCCGGTTTCGGGATCTCCAGCATGGGGAATCCCAACGTGACGTGGGAAACAGCCGACAAGCAGAACTACGGTATTGATATACGAGCGTTGGGTAACCGGTTGACGTTAGGGTTTGATTATTTTACAGAAAAGAGAGAAGGGATTCTTATCAACCCCCAATCCACGCCAAGCATTATTGCAACTAGCTTGCCCAACCTCAATTTAGGTAGAGTGAACAACCACGGGTACGAAATAGTAGTCGGGTGGCGTGACAAAATAGGTGACGATTTTGATTACTTTGTGGACGCGAACCTCTCGTTCGCGCGCAACAAGATTGTTTACATGGACGAGGTACCGAAACAGCACGATTACATGCATGTTACCGGGGGACCTACCGGGAGGCAGGTCGACCTCTACCATTATATTAGGCTGTATCAACACTCCGATTTCGTGGAAGGTAGCGACGGGGAACTACTACTGAACCCGGGGTTGCCACAGCCGTACCAGCGCGTGTACCCGGGAGACGCGATGTATGCCGACCTGAATGGCGACGGGGTGGTTGATGGAAATGACCGGGGGGTAACCGGTTACGCCGCGCGTCCCGAGTACATGTCGGGCGTGAACACCGGCTTTAACTGGAAGGGGTGGAACTTCTCCATGCAATGGGTAGGTGCTACCAACGTGAGTCGGATGATGGATATCGAGTACCGGATCCCTTTCACAAATGCCGGAAAACGGGGACTGCTGACCTATTTCTACGATGGGAGCTGGACACCCGAGAACCAGTTGAACGCGCTATACCCGAGACCCGCCGAAGAGTCGGAAAGCTGGAACTCGGAGCCTTCTACCTTGTGGCTGCAAGACGCGTCCTATGTTCGTCTAAAGAGTTTGAACCTGGGATATACCTTTAGTGCGAGCCCGTTGTTGAGCAAACTGGGCATAAGCTCGATGGGGGTTACATTGAGCGGCTACAACCTGCTTACTTTCTCCCCGCTGAAATACCTGGATCCGGAGAGCAACCCGGACCGGTTCGGGGACTACCCGCTCGTGAAACTCTACAGTTTGGGTATAAACGTGAACTTCTAAAAGAACTACAAAAATGCATATAATCTTACGAACAATCGGATTTGCAATAGCTTTGCTGGTGACCGTCTCTTGCGCGGAAATAAGCTTTGGCGATGATTTTTTGGGAGAGCAGCCCGAAAGCTCAGGAGCCACCACCGAAGAGATGTTTTCCACGAAAGAGAACGCGGAAAGGATCCTGAACAGGGCCTACATGGGACTTCCCTACGGGTTGCCCACGGGATCGGACTTCAAGTTAGGAGGAAATATCCTTGAATCTATTACCGATCTGAGTTATAGTTTTCGCGATAATATTAGCGATGGCCCGATGAAGCTCTATTATAACGGGGCATTGAGCGCTACCAACGTGCCAAATAGCGCGGCATACCGCTACGGGGGGAAGTCCGACTGGACAACCATCCGTTACGCGTGGCTCTATATCGAGAATATCAATCGGGTACCTAATATCTCGGAGAGCGAGAAAAACGAACGGGTGGCAGAGGCCAAAATGTTGATAGCCCTCTCTTATTTTGAAATGCTCCGCTACGTGGGAGGAGTTACCTGGCTGGACCACTACGTGGATGTGAACGAGGAGATGGAGTTTCCGCGACTCACTTTCGCCGAGACAGTCAACAATATCGTGGCTCTGTTAGAGGAGGCGATTCCCCATCTAAGATGGAAGCATTCGGAACTTAACGATGGCCGTATGAGCAAGGCGGGAGCGATGGCGCTGAAATTTAAAGTGTTGCACTGGGCTGCCAGCCCCACCTTTAACTCCGACAGCAAGTGGCATCCCGAGGCCGACGAGTATACCAGCCACGGGAACTACAGCATGGAGCGTTGGAGAGCTGCCGAGACCGCTGCAAAGCAGTTTTTTGCCGAGATCGCCAGCAGGGGAGAGTACGCGCTGATCCAGCCCACCGCGCCTAACCATACGGCACGCCGCGAAGCGTACCGGAGAGCGTACTACGACCGGGGTGGAACCGAAGTGCTGATCTCGACCCGGAAAGGGAGCACCGAAGGAGTGCACGCCGACTATATTAATCAACGGTATTATACCGGGCCCACGTTGAATTACGTGGATATGTTCCCGTGGGAAGATGGTACCGAGTTCCCGGCCGATTTTAACTGGGATTCTCCCTCCAAAGATCCCTTCTTTAGCTATTCGGAGAGCGAAGGGATGGTACCAACCCGAGACCCGAGATTGTACGAGATCGTGGCTACCCCCGGGGACATCTACGCGAACGGAACCACGGCACCGGTCTATCTTAACCATCCTGCCTACAGGGACGGGAGCGGCTTCCTGATCATGAAACACGTCTTGCAACAAAATAGTGATCGCGCCAATCGTTACGTGCATTGGTCGCATACCCGCCTACCCGAGATCATGCTCGGCTATGCGGAGGTAATTAACGAGATTAACGGAAGGCCCAACGAACTGGCTTACCAGTTGGTAAACGAGGTGAGGACAAGGGTTGGGTTGAACGAGCTGGCTCCCGGCTTGAACAAGGAGCAGTTTCTCGAGGCCGTTCTGAAGGAGAGAGCGCTCGAGCTTGGCTTTGAAGAGGTACGTTGGTTCGACCTCGTGCGTAGAGACAGGCAGAGCGATTTCAGGAAGACATTGTATGGATTGAGAACCAGGGGGAACGATTTGAACCATCCTACCGCGTTCGCGTTCGAGAAGGTTGAATTACCCCAACGCTTTTGGGCCTCCAACTGGGACACGAGGTGGTACATGGCCCCGATACCTCAAAATGAAATTAACAAACAGTACGGCATGACACAAAACCCCGGCTGGTAAATGACTATTCTGTTACACCATACTGACAGGGCCAAGCTGGCTTGAGCCGTGTCGTGGTGAAGAATGGTATAATTCAAAGAATTAATATTTTTTATGAAGATGAATAGATTAAAGAATATACTTATCACTCTGTTTTTTGGATCTGCAGTCTTACTGCATGCCCAGTCACCGGACGGTGGTATCTCGCCTGTAGAGCAAAAACTGAACGATACCCTGAACGTGGGATACCAGGTAAAGGTGGCTTCACGGTTAAATAGTTACGCTATCTCGGGGGTGAATGCTGGGGCGTTTGAAAAATCCCCCTCTATTGATATCAGCAAGGCGTTGTATGGCAAAATCGCGGGACTGAACGTCTACCAGGGAACCGGTTCCTCTTCCGATAACATATCTCGTCTTTCAATCCATGGTAAGGCTCCCCTCGTGTTGATCGACGGGTTTCCAAGGAATATTTCCGATATCACCACTTCCGAGATCGAGTCGGTCTACGTGTTGAAAGATGCGGCGGCCTCCGCGTTGTACGGGATCAGAGGTGCCAACGGGGTAGTGATGGTTACAACAAAACGGGGCAAGAGCGACCGCCTGAAAGTGAGGGTGGGTTATAATTTTGGCGTGAACACGCAGTTTCGATCGCCCCGGTTCTCCGATGCATACACCTACGCGGGATTGCTGAATAACGCGTTGATTAGCGATGGACTGTCACCCCGGTATAGCGATCAGGAACTGAACGCGTTTCAAGCGGGCACGTACCCGTTTGATTTTCCCAACGTGAACTGGTGGGACCAAACATTAAACAGCAGTGGCTACACGCACAATCTCAAGATGACGGTAAACGGGGGAAACGAGCGGTTCCGCTACTACACCGTGATCGACTATTACCGCGATCGATCCATGCTCAAGGAGAACAGGGGCGATTTTCGGTATAGCACTGCCCCCACTGATACCCGTGTTTCGCTCAGGACCAATATTGATGTGAATATCACTGAAAGCACCTATTTCAAAACCGGTATCTCCGGGAAACTGCACGAGATCAACGGGACCCGTTACGGGCAAAGCGCGATTTTTAGTCCCATTTATAACACGCCCGCGGCCGCTTTCCCGGTGCGCCACCTGAATGGAATTTACGGGGGAAGCGCGGTGTACGGAGAGAATAACCCGGTGGGGCTGTTGAAGGATTATGGTCACAGGAGAAGCATGTATGGCGTCTTGCTGGCCGACTTTAGCCTCCGCCAAGAGTTAAACGCGGTGACCGAGGGACTGGGGGCAGAACTGCTCTTTTCGTTCGATAATATTGGAGGAATGCAGGAGAATACCATCAAGGAATACCGTTACATGGACTCCGGCGCGCGATTGGCCGAGGACGGTACGCTGATTACCACGCCCGCGATTTTCGGGAAGGACTCGGAGACCCTGGGACACTCCCAGCCGTTCGAGAGCCTGTCGATCAGCAGTGATTTCCAGGCCAAGGTGGATTACAACCGTTCGTTTGAACAACACGATATTGGCGGCGCCTTCATCTACCAAGCGCAATCACTTACCCACCACGGGCGGAACAACTCCCGCAAGAACCAGTCGTTTATCGTGAACGCGACCTATAATTACGACGAGCGATATATCCTGAACGTGGTCTTTAATCGTTCCGGTTCAGCCTATCTCCCCGATGGAGATAAGTACATGAGCTACCCGGCGGTTTCTGCCGCTTGGCTTTTGTCCAACGAGTCGTTCATGCAAAATAACTCATGGCTCTCATTGCTGAAGGCGCGTGCTTCGTATGGCCTTTCGGGATGGGACGGAAATCTCTCGCACGAACTGTGGCGCCAATCCTATGGCGGCAGTGGTACGAGTTACAACTTCGGGGTCAATGCCAATGAAGTGTGGGGCGGACGAGAAGGGAATCTACCGGTGATAGGGCTCGTTCCGGAGAAGTCGGAAAAAGCAACGGTGGGAGTCGACCTTGAAGCGTTTGATCATCGGTTGGCAATCAGCGCGGACGGTTTCTACGATAAGCGCTCCGGTATCCTGGTGTCGGGTTCGAACGCCACGTCGGGCATTATTGGGATCGGGATTGGTATGACTAACGAGGGAGTGCACGAGTACAGGGGGGTTGATGCCTCGCTAAGCTGGAACGATAAGGTAGGCGACGTCTCTTATCTTGTTGCCACCAACTTCTCTTACGTGAACTCCACCATCATTAACGAGAACCAAGCGTTTCAGGAGTACGACTACCTCTATATTAAAGGGAACCGCGTGGGGCAGCGGTACGGGTTAGAAGCGATCGGGTTTTTCCATAGCCAACAAGAGATCAACAATAGCCCGAGGCAAACGTTTTCTCAAACACTGCCTGGCGACGTGAAGTACAAGGACCAGAACAGCGACGGGTTGATCGACGAGAAAGACGTGGTGCGGATGTTCGGGTCAAGCATACCCCGTTTCTATTTCGGGTTCAGCTTTAACCTACAGTACAAGAGAGTAGCGTTACACGCCGATTTTCAAGGTTTGACCGGGATGACGGTTTCCCTTTTGGATAGTCCACTCTACAGGCCACTGGTAGGAAACGGGAATATTTCAGACACGTTCTTGGAAAACGAGGTGCCCTGGACCCCCGGGCAGAAAGAGAGGGCTACCATGCCCCGGTTGACCACGTTGGAAAACCCCAACAACTACCGTCCCTCCTCGCTGTGGTATCGCGATGGTTCGTTCTTGAAACTGCGCAACTTGATGCTGTCGTACACCCTTCCACGATCAACCATGCACGTTGCCGAGACAGAATTCTTTGTACAAGGGACAAACCTCTTCTCGCTCGATAATATTCAATTTGCAGATCCTGAACAGCTGGGTATAGCTTACCCCTCCACCAGGAGCTTTTGGGCAGGACTTAAACTTAACTTTTAATATTGTAAGGAGTGAACTATATGAGAGTCAATATTTATCATATTATTGCCATTTTCCTATTCGCGACGGCCTCCTGTAACCACCTGGAATTTGATAAGACAAGCGGCCTGATGACGAAGGAGGATATGTACAAGTACTTCAATACTACCGAGAACATGCTCACCCATGTCTACTCTTTCGTGCCGCAAGGATACGTGTACTTCGCGACCACCGGGAGTTTCACGGTAGACCAGCTGGCCATGCGAGACGCGGCAAGTGACGATGGCGAGTTCGGTGCAGAAGCAGCCAATATACAGAACGTGAACAACGGTAACTGGTCGCCCATCCGTACTTACGATGATGCTTGGTACCTCTACGAGGGCATCCGGGCAGCCAATGGTTTTATCCAAGATATCGTGGAAGTAGACTTCTCGCGGTACGAGAACTTTGGCGAATACAATAACTGGATGCGGAAGTTGCAGTATTTCGAGCACGAGGCAAGGGTGCTCAGGGCACACTATTTCTTCGAGTTGGCACGCCGCTATGGCGATATCGCGATGCCGCTGGCCCCGCTTTCCCAAGAGGAGGCCAACGCCATTGGCAAGACCCCCTTTCACGATGTAATCCGGTTTATCGCGGAGGAGTGCAACGAGGCCGCGCAACACCTTCCGGAGAGCCATGCCAATCAGCCCGACCAACAGGTGGGGCGTGTCACCAAAGGGTTCGCGATGGCGGTGAAGTCCAAAGCACTTCTCTATGCCGCGAGCGAACTACACAACCCGTCCATGGAAAAAGAGCGCTGGGAAGCATCGGCCAAGGCCGCGCTCGATATCATCGAGCTGGGGCTCTACGAGCTTGACCCGGAGAGCGCCGCGAACAACATCGAGTCTCCCGGGGTAGTGATGATGCGGATGAATTCCGAGGCGGTACACTTCGAGCTGTACAACTTCCCGATCCGGTTTACTGAAGGAGAAAGGCCTTCCAATAGGCTTGCCCACGGGAACTACCCGTCGCAGAACCTGGTGGACGCGTTCGAAACGATCAACGGCTATAAGGTTACCTTGGAAGATATCGGGTGGGTGACCGACGATCCGGAGTTCGATCCACGGAACCCCTACGCGCATCGCGATCCTCGCTTTTACCAAACTATTTTGGCGAATGGTTTCGAGTTCAAAGAGAGCCGGATAGAGACGTATCGTGGGGGAAGAGACGATCAGCCAGTGGCACAAGGGGGCACCCCCACCGGGTACTACCTGCGCAAGTACCTGCAGGAGAGCACAAGCTTTGATCCTTTCCAGCCAATCAGTAATAAACACCATTGGATAATCTACCGTTACGCGGAAACGCTGCTCACGTATGCCGAATCGATGATCCAAGCGTTTGATGATCCCAACTACAGCGATGCCGAATTCCCGTACTCGGCCCTTTGGGCCCTGAACCAAGTGCGGCAGAACGCGGGCATGCCCGAGGTTACCACTGGAAGTAAACAGGAGTTTATCGAGCGTTTATACAACGAGTGGAGGGTAGAATTCGCATTTGAAGACCACCGCTTCTGGGATGTCAGGAGATGGAAGATCGGGGACTCCACGCAACGCCAACTCTATGGAGTAACCATCGAGAGAAATGGCGACGGTTCGCTCGATTTTTACAGGAATCTTTACGAAACACGGAGATGGAGCGATCGGATGTACCTCTACCCGATTCCACAGAGTGAACTCTTTAAAAACCCGAATTTAAATCCACAAAACAGTGGATGGTAATTCTGTTCAGTTCCATATACCGAAATAAAACAATAAAATAATCATATGAAAAAGTTACCCAACAACCCCATTTTACTTGTCTTGGCACTCTCTTTCCTTGTTCTTTTTTCTTGCCAAGAGTATACGATTGACTCCCAACCGGAGGGGCCGCTAAATATTCAGATCGACGCGCTCGAATCGTATACTGTCACGGCTACTTCACCGAGCAACGTGGTGTTCAATATCAGCGCGAACACTCCCTGGAAGATTACCAGCGACCAGCAGTGGTGTATGCCCACTCCTTCCATGAGCGCGGCAAGTTCACTGGTGTCGGAGATCGTGGTTTCGTTTGAACCAAACAACGAACCAACGTCTCGAACGGCAACCCTTACGATAGAGACAGAGGAGATTGGAGAAACCACCATGATCACCATACAACAGGTCTCGAAAGAGAGTTTGGTAGTGATCCCTTACGATGAAATGGTACCCTCCGAAGGCGGGGATATCTCGTTCAATATCTTCTCTAACAAGCCGTGGGAGATTATTCCTTCCACCCAGTTTCTGGAGAACATGGATAAAATGTCGGGTCCCGGGAACGAAAGTGGCGAGAAAATCACGATCACGCTCTCGATCCCTGAAAACTCGGGCAGCAGAAGAAGCGGCACCCTCACCCTCAAGACGGCATTCGATGAGTACGCGTTCACCATTCAGCAAGATGGCGTGGTGATTGAACAGGCCGAACCCTCGGAAAGCGGTACCATTGACTTTGCTTGGTCGGAGACAGAAAAGACGGTAAAAGTTCGCGCGAACACGGCATGGGACGTGAAGGTGCCGAATGAATATGCCGATTGGATACAGGCAGAAGCGGTGAGTGCTTCGGAGATAAGGCTCACGGTGAAACCCAGCAACCGTTTATTTACCCGTCAGGGACATATCACGTTATCTCCCGTTCAACTCATCCCCGGGTTCGAAGAGGTTATTTTCGGTATCACCCAGCGGCCTCAATACTGGTTTAGCGGGAACCAAGTTTCGTTGGACGAGGAGACCGGCAACGTGAAGGTGATGGCAGTAGCAGGCAATAATATCTCTTCAAACTACTCGCTTAAGAAAGGGCGTATCACGTACGAGTTTGAAGAGTTGCACTTGACCGGTGAGTCGCGGCTCGTGTTTAACATGTGGCCTAATGCCGGGAACACCAACTTCCACTTCTGGTTAAGATCGGATGCCGCTACTCAATTCACGTGCGGTGGAAGCGGTTTTGCATGGGAACAAAGGCAATTTTCACTCACCGAGGAGGAGTTAAATGCCATTCGCAAAATCGAGTTCTTCGTGGAAGACGATCCCGATAACGTGAACAGGTTGAGAATCCGGTTGAGGATTGACGACGTGGACCGCGCGATCCTTGCCAACAAGAGCAACCCCTACGTGGAAGATCCGGCCAACAACCCCGGGCAGATCGTGCACACGCAGATCACCGTGGCTGAACCGGGTGATTACTATGTTATAAAGAGTATCACGCATGAGCCGTATGAATAGGCTTCATGTTAAACAAAAGATGATTATGAGACCATTCAATCAAAAAATATTTTCACCGGGATTTTCCCTGTTCGCGCTGCTGTTCCTACTCGTATCACTGCATGGCTGTGACGCGGATGATACATCCGAAAAATGGGTGGATTTGAGGTACCGGGTAGAGAACTCCTATATCCGGGAAGCAGTAAATCCCGAGCCGGTTTCATTCTTGGTGAAATCGACCGACCCTTGGGAAGTAATAGGGCAGGCCAACTGGTATACCATCTCTCCAAACCGGGGAGAGGCCGGGGAAACATATACCGTTACTATAACGATAGAAGAGAATACGGAGCTGGATGACCGTACAGACACGATCAGCATTAAAAGCGACTACTGGACCGGGAAACAATTCGTGCTGGAACAAAAAGGAACAGCTTACTTGGAGGTAGACTGGGCAGAGATGATTGATCAGGAAGGTGATCCCGCTACATTCAACGTCTTCAGCAATCAAAACTGGAGTGCCAAAGTAACCGATGGCGATATATGGCTCAACATTCTCGATGGAACATCGGGACAACAAGATGGAGCAATCACGGTAGCCGCCAACAGGAATACGGGCGAGCAGCGCACCGGCATTGTCACTATCTATGACCGTCACGGGATGCCCGTGCTCAACGTGGAACTTACACAAGATGGAGTATTATTATTGCCCGCCGTGCCCGAGAACGAAAAATGGTTCGCTATTTACGAGGAAGAACAGCAATTAGTAATTCCAGTGGAGACCAACGTGGAATGGGTTGTTTATAAAGAGAACGAGTTGGACGACGACTGGTACGAGTTCGAGAGCACATCGTTCACCGGATCGGACAATTTGGTCATCCTTGTCTCTGAACATGTTGGTACCCGGGTACGCACGGGAGAAATTATCCTCGAGACGAAAGCGGCAGACGGTGCCACCCCCGTGACGAGAAGCGTGCGATTCAAGCAAGCGAACCCGCAGGTACCGGAGGTGACAGAGGTAAATCGAGCGATTACCGGCGATTTATACGGGCCAAGTGGTTTGATGCCCGGCGTGTATAACTTCTACTTGGAACCATTTGGCGGTGCGCAGCTGAATTTATTCTTTATTTGGAGCCAAAGCAATCCTTACGCCGAACTTCGTTACCATATTATTGATAGGAAGACAAGGCTGAGTACCACGCCCTGGTCGGGAGATGTTTTCAATGAAAATAACAACACTACCCACGATGTCAACACCAACCAACCCAACGTGGTGTCACTAAATATAGAGGAAGCCGTGGATCCGGTTGATCCTGCCCGGTCATGGATCTATACCGAGTGGCTGTTGAATGGCGTTGTGGTGGCTAAAGCTACCAGCGATGGTATCACGGATGCTAACGGCACCAGCGATACATGGAGGGTACCTTTTAGCGAGATCAGTGCGGGCGGAACATTCCTGTTCCGTGCCACCGGGGGTGGAATTGGATTGCAGAAATGGGAATATGTCGCGCCGCTGGTCTGGGGTGATTAATACATAATAACGATACAGGTATGATTAATAAAAAACGGATGATTTTACTAACAGGAATAATATGGGTGGGCGCTTTAATGGCTTCTTGCTCGGATAAGGTGGAAGAGGGGCTCCCCGTAATTGAAAGGTACCCGTTAACTGCCTTCGCGGCAATCGTGGGGGATTCGTATTATCACGCGAAGATTAACCACGAAACAGGCCGGGTAGAGATTGGTGCCATTGAAAACCCCGATGGTATAACCGGATTAGACTACACGTTAATGAGTGATAGCGCGACGATCTCTCCCGAACCGACCACCTTTATTGGTAATTGGAAAAAGGAGCAAACAGTAACGGTCACTACCGCGGACAATAAACAGACTACCTACACCATCGTGCTCACCCGGTACGATGAACAGGAGGAACCAGAAGAGACTATCCTTTTCGTGGATGACTTCGACACGGATGGAATTCCCGATCCTGATAAATGGGTGTTGAGTAAGAGAGGTGGCTCCGACTGGAACGACGAGATGTCTGAAAGTCACGATCAGGCATACGTGGAAGATGGAAAACTGGTATTAGTGGCCGAGAAAGTGGATGGCGAGTACCGGGCAGGGGGAATAGAGACCAACGGCAAGTTCGACTTTACCTTCGGGAAAGTGGAGGTTCGGGCTCGAATCCCCCGGCATCCCGACGGGGCATTCCCCGCTATCTGGATGATGCCGAACAAGTTTATATACCCCGGCTGGCCCGATTGCGGCGAGATTGATATCATGGAACATATCAAGCAGGAACCACATATTCACCAGACACTGCACACCCATTATACCTATACCTTGGGTATTAAAGATCCCGGTACCAGCATAACGAAGGTACTCGATTACCAGGATTGGAATACCTACGGGGTAGAATGGACCGAGGATAAACTGACGTTTCTGGTCAATGGTGTAGAAACTTTTTCTTACCCGAACCTGAGGTTGGAAAATGAAGCAGAAATGAAACAATGGCCATTTACAAAAGATGCCTCGTTTTATTTGATTCTAAACATGGGATTGGGAGGAGACAGGCCCGGTTCGTGGGCAGGCCCGATAGACGATGACGACCTGCCGGCTGTCATGGAAGTTGATTGGGTGAAAGTGACCAAGAAGGATTAATCATTCTTTCCGGTACTCGGAAGGAACCACTCCTTTGTTTGATTTAAATACCCTGCTGAAGTAGCGTGGCGAGGAAAACCCTACCATATCCGAAATCTCGGAGATGGTCAACCGGGTGGTCGTGAGTAACACGACCGATTTCTCGACACGCTGCTTATTTATATAGTCGATAATTCCCATCCCGGTAATGGCTTTTACCTTGTTAAACAATAAAGAACGGCTCATGAACATGTTCGATGCCAAAAAGGGAACATCCAGCTTAGGGTTGCTCATGTTCTCTTCGATGAGCGAGTTGAATTTCAAGAGAAACGCCTCGTCGGCATTGCTGAAGCTAATCTCTTTGGGTGAAACTAGCGAATTCTCTTGATACCTTGCCCGTATCAATGCTCGCTGTTTCATTTGGTTGTAAACAAGGGCCAGTAGGGTATCCACGTCGAAAGGTTTCGAGAGGAACGCGTCTGCTCCCGTTTTGTAGCCGGTATGCATGTTCCGCGGGTCGCTATACGCCGTTAAGAGAATAAAAGGAATATGGCTGATATCGAGGTCCGACTTCACTTGGCTGCACAGCTCGAACCCGTTCATTCGTGGCATCATTACATCACTAATAATAATATCCGGTAGTTTCTCCTTGATCTGTTTCAATCCTTCCGCGCCATTTTCCGCGGTATAAACGCGATTAAAATAACGGCTCAATGTTTCTTTCAGGTACACCCGGAGTTCTGCCGTGTCTTCTACCACGGTCACCGAGAAGTTTTCGAGGTAGCGGTAATCCACCTCTTCCTGGTTGTTACCTTCGAACGTGATTACTTCGTTTATCTCTTTTGACGCTATTGCTGCTTCTTTCTCGGCCTTGAGAGGCAACTCGAAATAAAATATAGAACCCCGTTCCGGGGCATTCAACGCGCCTATCTTACCCTTGTGTAGCGTGATGAGCGACTTCGAGTAGGACAAACCGATCCCGCTCCCGCCTTTATGGTGGGTTCCTTGATAAAAATTAGAAAACACGGATTTCGGGTCCACCGCCTCCAAGCCGATTCCTTCATCTTGCACCGATACTCGCGCCCACTCCCGGTTTTCCGACAAACGGGTGCTCAGGGTTATGGCTGTCCCGGATTCACTGAATTTAAAGGCATTTATTAAAAAATTCGACAAGACAAACTCGCATTTCATTTTATCGAATGGAACGCTCTTGATCTCGTCATCAAAATTATATTTCAGCTTGATGCCTTTTGCCTCGTATTCTCCCGCGAACTTGTTACCAACAGAATGTACCCACTCGTTTAATTCATACCCACGAATATCGAGTAGCTCTTTCCCTTCCTCCAATTTTCTGACATCCAGCACTGTATCCAAGATGCTCATCATCTGGCGTGACTGGTTGAAAATCATGTATAATTGATCATCGATGCTATCCCAGTCTGTTTTTCGCTCTATAATTCGCTTTAAAGGAGCATAAATCAAGGTGAGGGGGGTACGCAGCTCATGGCTTATATTGGTTAGGAAAGTAACCTTGTCTTCATTCAGCGAGTTTTTTAAACGCGCGATCTCTTGTTTTTGCTTAGCCCTGTTCTTTTGATGGAAGTAATAGATAATCCCACTAATAATTAATCCAGTAAACAGGACGAGCAAGATACGGAATCGTGCTGTTTCCCACCATGGGGGAGTCACGATCACCTGAAGTAAATCTTGCTCGGCACTCCACGTTCCCGATCGTGTGAGATAGGAGGCCGTGATCGTGTAGTTCCCGACGGGAAAGTAGTTTATAATTAGTTGGTTATTACTCGTTTTAAAGAGTTCCATGCCCTTTCCTTTCACGTGAAAACTAAACCTGTTCTCTCGAAATATGTCATCCTCTTTCAACAATACATTTAGTTGTAACGAGGTAAAATGCCACGGAATTCGAACAGTATTAGAGACCTCTCCCTTTTTCCCCTGTACTGACGCGGGTGAACCGTTTAAAAGGACCTCTAGTAATTCTATGGCGTGCTTGGTGCTGGTGTTAAATGTTATTTGTGAGTTGACAATTGTAAGGCCGGTAGTCCCTCCAAAAAACAGGTCCCCGTTTGCCGAGAGAAGAGTGGCTTTGGAAATGTACTCGTTTGGATGTACACCATCAACTTCATCTAAATCAATGAAGTTTTGGTTATCAGCAGAATATATATAGAGGTTCCGGCGGGTCCCTACCCATATTCTCTGCTTGGAATCCGGGATGACCGAAATGGCTTCATTAAACACCGGCGTTTCCATCCCACTCGTTTTCCCGGTTCGCGTGTTAAAACGTTGCAATCCATTCTTGGAAGCAATCCAAAAAACGGCTTCTTGGTCCAAACACGCGCTGTTTATAACCTCTTCTCCCTGGTATATTGTCGTGAAATCGCTTGTTGATGAATCGTACGCGAGGATATCGTGTCGATCTGCCAAGTAGGTCGTGTTATCGACAGTTGCAATGATCGTTGGCGAGTTTCGTTCATACTCTTTTCCCATGCTTGCCACGGAAGTATAGGTATTGGTTCGCGTGTTGTAAATCAGTATTTGACTCGCGCTAAAGAGAATCTCTTCACTCGAAACACGCTGAAGGAAGACTGAATACCCGCTTTTGCAAATTCTGTCATTCATGGCTTGATCCATCAAGATAAAGGGGGTAATTGCTCCTGTCTGCTTATCGAACAGGAAAATGCCTTTGTTGAACGACGAAAATAGCAATAGCCCGGGAGTATATTCTATGATAGAAACTACTTTCTCCTCCCGGGTAGTGGGGTAGTGCTCGAATGTTTCCGTTTCCGGGTCAAAGCGGTTAATGCCTCCCCCGTCGGTGCCAATCCATATAAACCCTTCTATATCTTGAAAAAGGCAATTTACCACGGGGTTACTTAATCCAAAATGGTAGCCAAAAGGGACCTCCTGAAAGGAACGAGCGTAGACGTTTTTAATCCCGATTAACCCGTTCCGGATGGTCCCCGCCCACAGGTTGTTTGATGGGTCGAGGTAAAGCCGGTAAACAGTTTTTAAAGGATTCGACAGCGTGGCATCCTGGTTATGGAACATGAAGCTAAATGAAAAATCATCGAGTGAAAGGATGGTAATGCCCCCGCCATCGGTGGCAGCCCACAGCTGGTTGTCCCGCTCCACAAGGTCATGAATCACGTCATAGGACAAGGGAGAATTGGCTGTCGTGAAATGTTTTATTAACCGTTCTCCCTCGTAACAGTACAAGCCATCGCCGTAGAGGGATACCCAGAGGCGGTGATGAGAATCTAAATAAATCGCGGTGTAGTTCTCACCGGTAAAACAATCTATTTTCCGTAGTTCAAGATTTGTTAAATTAAAAGAGTAGATTCCGTGCCACCGCGAGTTGAGCAGGATTGTATCATCGGTATAATGCATCATTTCCCAAAAGGTGGTAAACTCGCTCGTGTTGTTCGTGGTGCGGTATAGAATGGTAAACTCGCCCGTGTTGTAGGTATACCGGTATATGATTCCCGGCTCGCTGAATAAAACCCCTCCCTCCACGGGCAAGGAAGAAGTCGAGAAAATCGGGCGATCGTTGATTAAGGGAAGGGTGAACTCATCTTTCGCCCGATCATACCGGTAAACTCCTAGCGGGGTACCTACCCATAGATTAAACAGCGAGTCTTCTTCTAAAAAAAGGATGTTGTTATTGGGTAGCCGATTCCCTTCTCGCTCGTGTAACGGGTAATGTTTAACCTGATTCCCGTCGTAACGATTCAACCCGTATTCTGTCCCGATCCAAAGATATCCCTTGTAATCATTTAGAATGCACTGCACCTTTGAATGAGACAATCCTTCCCTGATCCCGAGTTGCTGGTAATAGTAGTAGGGAGCATCTGCTTTCGCAGGGCAGATATTCCCCAAAAGTAATATACCTATAAAAACAAGATCCGGTAAAGGGGGTATCCTCATGTTTACAACTCTTAAAAACAATGGCTTGTGCGGCGGGCACGATGCAAAAGTACAAAAAAATATTACATGAAGCACAAATAGCAAAAGAGTTGTAGGAAAAGAAACGTGAAGGGAGGACGCCTCTATTTAAATACTTGATCAATGCCCGAGAAGCCCATGAATGCCATGGCCATGATGCCCGCGGTAATCAGCGCGATGGGGATGCCCCCCATTGCTTTCGGCATTTTGGTAAGCGAAAGTTGCTCGCGTATCCCGGAAAAAATAATAAGTGCCAAGGCAAAGCCTATAGCGGTGGCAATGGCATAGACCACCGATTCGAGCAGGTTGTAATCCTGTTGCGTGACCAGTATGGCCACCCCAAGTATGGCACAGTTAGTGGTGATGAGAGGGAGAAACACTCCCAGTGCCTGGTACAGCGAGGGGGATATTTTTTTTAGTATAATCTCGACCAATTGTACCAAGGCCGCTATGACCAGGATAAACGTGATGGTCTGAAGGTACTCCAGTCCGAAGGTTTCCAAGATTCCCTTTTGCAACAAGAAAGTGACGATGGTGGCGATGGTCATCACGAAAGTGACCGCGAGCCCCATGCCGATCGCGGTGTCCACCTTTTTGGATACACCCAAGAAGGGGCAGATCCCAAGGAACTGCGACAACACCACGTTGTTCACGAAGATGGCAACAAGAATAATTCCAATAATTTCCATAGCGTTCTGCTTAGTTGCGTTGAAGTTTATTAAAGATGGCGATCAAGTATCCGAGTGCGATAAATGCTCCCGGCGCCAATACAAAAATAAGCGACCCGAACTCTTCGGGATAAATACCGAGTGAGAAAATCCTTCCAGTCCCTAATAGTTCGCGTACCGCTCCCAATAAGGTTAGGGCGAGGGTAAAGCCAAGCCCGATTCCTACCCCGTCGAACACGGAAGAGATCACACCATTTTTCGACGCGAACGATTCGGCCCGCCCCAACACGATGCAGTTCACCACGATAAGCGGGATAAAGATCCCCAGGCTATCGGCCAATGCCGGCACGTACGCGTTCATCAGCATCTCGATGATGGTCACGAAGGTGGCGATTACCACGATATAGGCCGGGATGCGTACCATACCCGGGATTAGATTTTTAAGCATCGAGATCACCGCGTTGGAGCATACCAGCACGAACATCGTGGCCAGCCCCATGCTCATCCCGTTGATGGCCGAGCTGGTAGTTGCCAGCGTGGGGCACATCCCCAGTAGCAACACGAAAATGGGGTTCTCTTTAACGATGCCGTTTACCAGCACTTTCAGGTTTTTATTCATCGCTGTTGCCTCCTCCTTCATTTAATTCGTTACCGGTGCTCGGGATGGCTGTTTCGTTCCCCCGTGCATCCATGCTATTGACATAAGCGGCATACGCCCTATTCACTGCTTCCATGAACGCTCTTGAAGTGATGGTCGACGCGGTGATCGCGTCGATCTCTCCCCCGTCGTTGGTGACCGCTAATGGTCCCGCCGACAGGTTCCGACCGATTACCGACCGTGATGCCCGCTCCTCGTCCCGGAACCATTCCGACATCTTCGAGCCCAGCCCCGGGGTCTCGGCATGTTGTAACACCGAGTAGTTCACTACGCGGTGCTCCATGTCGAACCCCACCATCAGCTGGATATTCCCGCTGAAGCCGTTGTTGGAGTAGCTGTTCATCGCGTAGCCCACGATCGCGTCGCCCCGCTTTGCCGGGTAAACCAAGATGGAGTCTCCTTGTCCGGCGGCCATCAAGAATGCTTCCGCCACGGGATCGTTGTCAAATTCCGGTACCACCTCGCCGATGGCACTCTGCAGCTTCATCGCTTTCGCGTCCGCGATCGGTTTCGCGGTCATCTTGTTCACCTGCGCCAGCAGTACGGCCACGGTAAGGCATATCAGTGCCAGCGAAAGGAACATGTTCTTGAACGTGGATTCTAATTTAGCCATGTGTTACTACCTCCCCGAATCGTTTTGGTGTCGTGTAATTATTGATAAGCGGCGTGAGGGCGTTCATCAGCAGGATGGCGAACGATACCCCCTCGGGATACGCTCCCCAGAGCCGGATGGCCATGGTGACGAAGCCGATGCCCGCGCCGTAGATAAGCATCCCTTTCCGTGTCATGGGCGAGGTCACGTAGTCCGTGGCCATGAAGATAGCCCCCAGCATCAATCCCCCGGAGAAGAGGTGGATAAGCGGGTTATACAACGGTACCGGGTCGAACAGGTAGAGCGCCCCGCTAAATAGCGCCACGGTAGCCAAGATCGAGACCGGGATATGCCACGTGATAACCCGTTTCCAGAGCAGGTAGCCGAGCCCCAGCAGGAGGGCCAACGCGCTTATCTCTCCCAGCGAACCGGCGACGGTACCCAAGAACATTTCTTGCAAGGCCGGCAGTGCCTCGGGGGTGTCTTGCAACAGGCCGAGGACGGTGGCCGTGCTCACTGCGTCAACGTCGGCGGCGAGAGCCGTTGCCGGCCACGTGGTCATCTGTGCCGGAAACGATATCAGCAGGAAAATACGCCCCGCGATGGCCGGGTTAAAGATGTTGTTTCCCAGCCCCCCGAAGGAGAGTTTCACCACGCCGATCGCGAAGAGGCAACCCAGTGCCAGAATCCAGATCGACAGGTTGGAGGGCACGTTAAAGGCAAGCAACACACCCGTGATAATAGCCGATCCGTCAAGGATAGCCGGCTCTTTTTTCAGGATGTACTTCACGATGAGGTACTCGAATCCCATGCAGAAGAGCACCGAGCAGGCGGTGATCACCAGCGCGTCGAGGCGGAAGACGTACAACGCCACGAGAAACGCGGGAATAAGGGCAATCAATACCCCGTACATGTTTTTTTGAATCGTGTCTCCGCTATGCACATGCGGTGACGGGGAGACAACCAGTTTATGTTCCATATCTTATTTCCTCTTCGTGTTAGTTTTTCCTGGTTCGAATAATCCCGTTCACCTTGTTCTTGCCCAAGCGGATGTAATCCAACAGCGGCCGGCCGGAAGGGCAGGTATAGCTGCACGAGCCACACTCGATGCAGTCGGTTATCGCATTTTTCTCGGCCCGGTCCCATACCTCGTACTCGGTCAGGTTCATCAGCAGGGTAGGGTTCAGCCCCATGGGGCAGACGGCCACGCACTTGGCGCAACGGATACAGTCTTTCATCGCCTTGCGCCTCGCCTCCAGGGTGGGAATGAGCAATATGCCCGACGTCCCTTTCGTCACCGGGACGGCGATATTGGCCAATGCTTTCCCCATCATGGGACCGCCGCTGATGATCTTTCCGGTGGTCTCGGGAAGTCCTCCCGCCGCGTCGATCAGCAGGCTCACCGGTACCCCCACGCGGGCACGCAGGTTACCCGGTTGCTTTACTTCTTTCCCGGTGACCGTCACCACTCGCTCCACGAGGGGTTTATTTTTCTGTACCGCCTCGTAGATCGCGAAGACGGTGGCCACGTTTTGCACCACGGCTCCCACCGAAACGGGCAGTGCTCCGCTCGCTACTTGGCGGCCCAGGAGCGCGTCGATGAGCTGCTTCTCGCCCCCTTGCGGGTATTGTACTTTCAGTGCTTCTACTTGGATATCGGGATATGCTTTGGCACTCTTCTTGAAGCGCGCGAGGGCATCTTTCTTGTTGTTCTCGATGCCGATAATGGCCTTATCCACGTTGAGCGCTTTCATCACCAGGGTGGTACCCACCAAGATCTCCTCGGTCTTCTCCATCATCAGCTGGTGGTCCGACGTGAGGTAAGGTTCGCACTCCACCCCGTTAACGATCAACACCTCGGTTTTCGTGCCGGGAGGCGGGGTAAGCTTCACGTGGGTGGGAAACGTGGCGCCACCCATCCCCACGATGCCTGCCTCGGCAATCTTGTCGATGATCTCCTTCGCGCTTAACGCGCACTCTTTCACGAGGGTGTCGGAGCGGTCGATGTGCTCTTCCCACTCGTCGCCCTCCACGTTGATGAAGACCGCGTCCCGTAGATAGCCACTCGCGTCGAGGGCTTTGTCGAGTTTCAATACTTTACCCGATACGGGCGAGTGGATGTTGGCAGAGACAAAACCCACCGTCTTCCCGATAAGGGTACCCACTTTCACCGTGTCGCCTCGTTTTACCACCGGTTGGCAGGGCGCGCCAATGTGCTGGGCCAGCGGGATAATCACCTGATCGGGGATAGCAAGGGGTTGTATTGCTTTTCCTGCCGATATTTTCCGTTCCTTCGGGTGAATACCGCCAATTCGAAATGTTTTTAACATATAATGGGTTCTTAGCTTACGCGTTTACAGCTTCCTCTTTTGGCACCGGCGGTTTTTCTTTCCGGGGTGGAAAATTCAATTCCAAGATAGAGTTCGTGGGACATACCGGGGCGCACTTGCGGCAGAGCCGGCACTTATCGTCGATGATAAACGCGAGGTTGTTTTCAATGGTGATGGCGTCGAACTTACACTCTTTCTCGCATTTGCCGCACCCGATACAGGCCACGGCGCATGCTTTTTTAGCCACGGCACCCTTGTCCTTGTTCACGCAGCTCACGTAGATGCGGCGCGACTTGGGCCCCTGCTTCCGGAGTTCGATGATATCCTTGGGACATGCCTTCACGCACGCGCCGCAGGCAGTGCATTTATCTTCGACTACCTCGGGAAGCAACGTCGCCGGGTTGATGTGGATGGCGTCGAAGGCGCACGATTCCACGCAATCGCCCAATCCGAGACAGCCCCACGAGCAGCCGGTGTCGCCCCCGTACAGGGCCGCGGCGATGGTGCAGTTCGATACGCCATCGTACAGGTTAAGGCGGGGGCGGTTGTCGCAGGTCCCCTCGCAACGCACCACCGCGATCTTTTTAGCAGTCACGGGGGCGGTTTGCCCGAGAATGGAGGCCACGCGGTCCATGGTCTCTTGACCGCCCACCGGGCAGTTGAGCCCTTCTAATGTCTCCGCTTTCACGCAGGCAACGGCGAAAGCAGCACAACCGGGAAAGCCGCACCCGCCGCAATTGGCGGTCGGAAGGGCTTCTTGTACCTCTTCCACGCGGGGATCTTCCTCCACTTTAAATCGTTGCCCCACGAGGAACAAGATGGCCGCGCTTCCGGCACCCAGGGTACCCAACATGGCTACAGCAGTTAATAATATACTCATAATTCTAAGTTTAGACTCCATCTCGCGCGATAAGACAGCCGGGTTACCCCGCCCGCTTTACACGACGAGACATTTCATTAATTTGTATTCTTAATATTGAATCTGAACGATTTTGCCATTTTGTCACGGAGCAGGTATAGTATCAGGTAGTAAGGAACCAAGGCGACCATCGCGGCGACGGCTGCTTCCATCTCGCTGAAACCCCAAAAATGGAGAGAAGCTACCAGTATAGCCAAGAGGAGAACGAGCGGGACCACGAAAGCCCAAAGAACGGCTTTGTAACCAATGGACTCCTTTCCCTCGATGATTACCCGTTCATTGAGAGCATAATGTCCCGTCGCGTCCGGTATATCCACCCGTTTTTCCTTCGAGTCAGCCACCATGCACGTGCCTTTGGCGTGGCAGTCGCTGCATGCCGACTGCTGGAGGATACGTACGGTAACGCGGTTGCCGTTGATCTTTTCGATTATTCCTTCGTGTTCAATCATGAAGCCTCACGGTGAAAATTACTATATTCTGCTCACTTGTATTGTATGCGTGCAAAGTTACGGATTAATTTTCGGATACAATAAATTTTTTACCAACTAAGTGAAGAAGTGCCGAACATTTCCCCTCGATATTTGTTAAAAAATCAGTTATAGCCTATAGTGCGTCATTTAGCTCCTATAGCATTCAGTAGATAATAAAAACTTATTTAATACTTTTCCGTATGATTTTCGATATCGACATGATTCGCGAAGTATACGCGCGACTCCCTGAAAAAATTAATAAGGCGAAGAAGGTGCTGAAACGCCCGCTGACCCTGACCGAGAAAATTCTTTTCGCCCACCTCTCCCCGGGTGTACCGGTGGAGAATTACCAGCGGGCTTCCGATTACGTCAACTTCGCGCCCGATCGGGTAGCGATGCAGGATGCTACCGCCCAGATGGCCCTGTTACAGTTGATGAACTCCGGTCGCACCAGCGTGGCGGTGCCTTCCACGGTGCACTGCGACCACCTGATACAAGCCTATAAAGATGCGGAGACCGACCTGCAGACGGCCAAGATTACCAACCAAGAGGTGTTCGAGTTCTTGAGAGACGTGTCCAACAAGTACGGCATCGGCTTCTGGAAGCCGGGCGCGGGCATTATCCACCAAGTGGTGCTCGAGAACTACGCGTTTCCCGGCGGCATGATGATCGGGACCGATTCGCACACGCCCAACGCCGGTGGGCTGGGCATGATCGCCATTGGGGTGGGAGGTGCAGACGCGGTCGACGTGATGGCAGGGCTCCCGTGGGAGCTGAAGATGCCAAAGCTGATCGGTGTGAAGCTCACCGGTAAACTCTCCGGGTGGAGTGCTCCCAAAGACGTCATCCTGAAGGTGGCCGGTATCCTCACCGTGAAGGGGGGAACCAACGCCGTGATCGAGTATTTTGGCGATGGAGCCGAAACGCTGTCCGCCACCGGAAAGGGAACCATCTGCAACATGGGTGCCGAAGTGGGGGCTACCACCTCCATCTTCCCGTTCGACGAGAAGTCGGCAGCCTACCTCGAGCAGACCAGCCGGAAAGAGGTGGCAGATGCCGCCCGGGAGATCATGGTGCACCTGCGCCCCGACCCGGAGGTACTCGCAAACCCCGAACAGTATTACGACGAGCTGATCGAGATCAACCTCTCGGAACTCGAGCCACATATCAACGGACCGTTCACGCCCGATGCCGCCTACACCATCTCGGAGTTCGCGCAAGTAGTGAAAGAGAACAACTACCCCCGCCAGATGGAGGTGGGGCTGATTGGTTCTTGTACTAACTCGTCCTACGAGGACCTTACCCGGGCAGTTTCTATCGTGAAGCAAGCCCGTGACGAGGGAGTACCCGTGAAGGCGAGCTTCCTGATTAACCCCGGATCGGAGCAGATCCGGTATACCGCGGAACGAGACGGTATCCTCGGTGTATTTGAAGACGCCGGGGCCACCATCATCGCCAACGCCTGCGGGCCCTGTATCGGACAGTGGCGACGCGACGACGGGGAGAGCGAGCGCGTCAACTCCATCGTCACCTCCTTCAACCGTAACTTTGCCAAACGAAACGACGGCAATCCCAACACCCATGCCTTTGTTACCTCTCCCGAGCTGGTGGCAGCGCTCACCATCGCGGGAGACCTCTGCTTTAACCCCTTGACCGACACGCTCGAGAACGAGAAAGGAGAACGGGTGAAGCTGGCCGAGCCCAGGGGGCACGAGATGCCACCCAACGGGTACGACGTGGAGGATGCCGGTTACGTGGCTCCCTCGGCTGACGGGAGCAGCGTGGAAATCACGATTGCCCCCGATTCCAAGCGGCTCCAGAAGCTGGCACCATTTCCCGCTTGGGACGGGCAAGACCTGAAGCACCTGCCCCTGCTGATCAAGGCAAAGGGGAAGTGTACCACCGACCATATATCGATGGCAGGGCCGTGGCTTCGCTTTCGCGGGCACCTCGACAATATCTCCGATAACATGCTCATCGGGGCGGTAAACGCGTTCAACGAGAAGACCAACACCGTGCTCGATCCCGATACGATGGAGTACAGGGCCGTTCCCGAGTTAGCACGCAAGTTCAAGGCACGCGGGGTAGGCTCTATCGTGGTGGCCGAGGAGAACTACGGCGAGGGTTCCAGCCGCGAGCACGCTGCCATGGAGCCGCGTCACCTCAACGTGAAGGTGATCTTGGTGAAATCGTTTGCCCGGATTCACGAGACCAACCTCAAGAAACAAGGGATGTTGGCCCTTACCTTCGTGGACAAGGACGACTACGCGAGAGTACAAGAGAAGGATAAAATCAGCGTGCTGGGACTCGACAAGTTCGCGCCGGGCAAGAACCTGACCATCGAGCTCCTTCATGCCGATGGCACGACGGATCGATTCGAAGCATCCCACACCTATAATGAACAGCAGATCGGGTGGTTCAAGGCCGGCAGCGCGCTCAACGCTATGAGAAAGTAACGGCCTCGTGATACAGGAAAATTCCATGCAGGTAACCAAAGAAGAAGATCAACTCGCCGTTCCGGACCGTCCCGTCATCCCTTTTATCGAGGGAGACGGCATCGGGAAAGAGATCACCCCCCACGTGCGGCGAATCATTGACGCGGCCGTGGAACGGTCCTATGGCGGGGAGAGAGCGATAACATGGCGAGAGGTGCTCGCGGGTGAAAAAGCATTTAACGAACTGGGTACATGGCTCCCCAAGGAGACCTTAGAGGCGTTTCGCACGCACTTGGTCGGCATCAAGGGACCGCTGACCACGCCGGTGGGAGAGGGGATACGCTCCCTCAACGTGGCATTGCGCCAAGAGCTTGACCTCTACGTGTGCCTTCGCCCGGTACGCTGGTTCAAGGGGGTAGCCACCCCGCTGTTACACCCCGAGAAGGTGCGCGTGGCCATCTTCCGGGAGAACACCGAAGATATCTATGCCGGCATCGAGTGGGCTGCCGGTACTCCGGAGGTGAAAAAGGTGATGGCATTCCTGAAGAAGGAGATGGGTGTTGACAAGATACGCTTCCCCCAGACCAGTTCCATCGGGGTTAAGCCAGTCTCGGTGGAAGGCACCGAACGGCTGGTGCGTGCCGCCATCCAGTATGCGCTGGAGCACGGTTTGCCCTCGGTGACCCTGGTACATAAAGGAAACATCATGAAGTTTACCGAGGGGGGCTTCAAGAAATGGGGGTACGCCTTGGCAGAGCGTGAGTTCCCCGACCACACCTTCACCGAGCACACCTTCAACCGGATCAAGGAAGAGCGAGGGCTCGAAGCAGCGGTGGGGGCCTATAACCGCGCGATGGAGTCGGGTAAGGTCTTTATCAAGGACGTGATCGCCGACGCCTTCCTACAGAACACCTTGCTCAAGCCGGAAGAATACTCCGTGATTGCCACGCTCAACCTCAACGGCGACTATATTTCCGACCAACTCGCGGCCATGGTCGGGGGCATTGGCATCGCTCCCGGTGCTAATATCAACTACCAGACCGGGCACGCTATTTTCGAGGCAACGCATGGCACGGCCCCCGATATCGTGGGCATGAACAAGGCAAACCCCTGCTCCATGCTTCTCTCCGGCGTGATGATGTTAGACTACATGGGATGGGCCGAAGCGGGCCAACGAATCAATGCCGCGTTGGAGAGGCTTTTCAGCCAAGGATGCGCGACTCCCGACTTGGCACGGTTCATGGAGGGAGGAAAAGCGCTTTCTACTACCGAATTTTCATCAAAAGTGATCGAAAACTTATAAATTGACCGGTTTTTGGAGGAAAAAGTGTAACTTTGATGCGTTATTTTCCTAAGCGATGAACAGAGGGTAAATGCCAAACGTGGAAATAATAAATAGAACAATGTAAACAAAAAGGGAAGCATGAATGTTGAATTAGCAGCATTTCCGATACCCGCGTGCAAGCGTAAGAAAGAGGTAGATTAATAAACAAATATATCACTATGGATAATGAACAGATAACGAAATCTTTATCGGATTCCATTGCTTTCACGAGCAATATCGATAAAGAACTTTTCCCCAAGATGGGTGTGAAACGCGGCCTCCGCAACGAAGATCATTCCGGCGTGCTCGCGGGGCTTACCCGCGTGGGCGACGTGGTGGGTTACGAACGACAGGACGACGGTACGCTGAAACCTGTCCCGGGCAAGCTCTTTTACCGTGGATTGGACGTGGAAGAGCTGGTCAGGGGTATTCAAAGCGAGAACCGCTTGGGTTTCGAAGAGACCGTTTTTCTTCTCCTGTCGGGGAGGCTTCCCAATCGTGAAGAGTTAGATGCCTCACAGCGCTTGATAGCGGAGACCATGCCCCTCAACCACACCGCCACCATGAACATCATGTCGCTGCAAGGCAAGAACATCATGAATATCTTGGCAAGGAGCGTGCTCGAGCTCTATATTTACGACGAGAACCCGGACGATATCTCCCCGGAAAACCTCATCCGTCAGTCGATCAACCTGATCGCCAAGTTCCCCACCATCATCGCGTACGCCTACCAGGTGCTGCGTCACGACACGCTTGGGAGGTCGCTTCACGTGAGGCTTCCTTACGAGAACTGCTCGGTGGCGGAGAACTTCCTTTTCATGATGAAAGGCCGGAACAAGTACACGGAACTCGACGTGAAGATCCTTGACCTCGCGCTCATCCTTCACGCGGAGCACGGGGGAGGGAATAACTCCACTTTCTCGGTACGGGTGACCAGCTCTACCGAGACGGATACCTACTCTGCCATTGCCGCGGGAATTGGCTCGTTGAAAGGGCCGTTGCACGGGGGAGCTAATATCAAGGTGCAAGGAATGTTCGAGGATATGAAAGCCCATGTAAACGACTGGAAAGATACGGATCAGATAGATGACTACCTCAGGAAAATCTTGAACAAGGAGGCATTTGACCGTACTGGCCTAATCTACGGGATCGGGCACGCGGTGTATACCGTGAGTGATCCCCGCGCGATCTTGCTTAAGGAAATGGCTCGCGAGTTGGCGAAGGAAAAGAACCGCGAAGAAGAGTTCGCGTTCATCGAACTGGTCGAAGAACGTGCCATAAAGGTGTTTCTCGAAGCGAAAAAACGGACGGCCAAGGGGAACGTCTGCATCAACGTGGACTTTTATTCCGGCTTCGTCTACGATGCCATCGGGTTGCCGTCCGACGTCTTTACCCCCCTGTTTGCCATGGCGCGCATCGTGGGATGGTCGGCACACCGCATCGAGGAGATGAACTTCGAGAGCAAGCGCTTGATTCGCCCCGCCTACAAGAACGTACGCGAACTACAGGCCTTTACCCCGTTGAATGAACGATAATAACGTGCAATGCAGAAAATAAAAGTAGACCATCCGGTCGTGGAACTTGATGGGGACGAGATGACCCGTGTCATCTGGTCCTTTATCAAGGAGCAACTGATATTGCCCTACCTCGACTTGGATATCAAGTATTACGACCTCAGTATTCAAAATCGCGACGCCACGGACGACCAAGTGACCGTGGACGCGGCCGAAGCCATCAAGAAATACCACGTGGGCATCAAGTGTGCCACTATCACGCCCGACGAGGCACGCATGGAAGAGTTTGGATTAAAGAAGATGTGGAAATCGCCCAATGGCACCATCCGGAATATCGTGGGTGGCACCGTCTTCCGGGAGCCCATCATCTGTAACAACATCCCGCGTTACGTGCAGGGATGGACCGAGCCTATCATCATTGGCCGTCATGCCTTTGGTGACCAGTACCGGGCTACCGACGAGGTGATCAAGGGCAAGGGTAAACTCACCCTGACGTTCACGGGCGAAGATGGGACGGTTAAAAGCTGGGACGTGTATGACTTCAAGGGCGATGGCGTGGCGCTGGCCATGTATAATACCGACGAGTCGATCTACGGCTTTGCCCGCTCCTCGTTCCAGATGGCGCTCACCAAGAAGTATCCTCTTTACATGTCCACCAAGAACACCATCCTGAAAGCTTACGACGGACGGTTCAAGGATATTTTTCAAGAGGTGTACGAGAATGAGTTCAAAGACGCGTTCGAGGAGGCCGGCATCACCTACGAGCACCGGTTGATCGACGACATGGTAGCGGCCGCGATGAAGTGGAACGGCGGCTTCGTGTGGGCGTGCAAGAACTACGACGGCGACGTGCAGTCGGATACCGTGGCACAAGGCTTCGGTTCGCTCGGCATGATGTCGTCCGTGCTGGTTACCCCCGACGGCAAGACGGTGGAGGCCGAAGCGGCCCATGGAACCGTCACCCGCCACTACCGTCAGCACCAGATGGGACGTGAAACCAGTACCAACCCCATCGCGTCGATCTTCGCGTGGACACGGGGGCTGGCACACCGGGGCAAGTTGGATGGTAACGAGGCGTTGGTCGATTTCTGCGAGAAGCTCGAGCAGGTATGTATCGAGACGGTCGAAGGAGGCGAGATGACCAAGGACCTTGCGCTCTTGGTGCACGGGAACGATGCTTCCCGCGACACCTACCTCACCACCCACGAGTTCTTGGACGCGCTAAAACGAAACCTCGAAAAAAAGATATAAACAAGTAAAGGACCGGTTCTTCACCGGCCTTTTTTGTTTCTTCTCCCTCTTCCCAGTACACTCTTTTATCTTAAAGGGTAAAACAAAAAGCAGGAGAGAGACCGTTTGGTTTCCCTCCTGCACGTTTTACGGTAGTGATTGAAAAAATTAATCTTCTTTCTCTTGAGCTTCGTATTCTTTCAATAATTTATCTTGGATATCACTGGGTACCAGTTCGTAGTTCGCGAACTTCATTTGGAACGAGCCTCTTCCTCCCGTGATGGAGCTCAACGAAGTGGAGTAGCTGCTCATCTCTTTCAAGGGCACCTTGGCTTTCAGTTTCTCGAACCCTTTCTCGCTCTCCATCCCCATGATCATGGCACGGCGCCCTTGGAGGTCGCTCATCACGTCGCCCATATCCTCGCCGGGCACCGAGACTACCACGTCATATACCGGCTCCAGAATTTTTGGGCCGGCTTCCTTGAAGGCGGTGCTAAACGCGTTCCGTCCTGCCAACATGAAAGAGATTTCGTTGGAGTCGACCTGGTGCATTTTCCCGTCGTAGACAATTACCCGCACGTCGCGGGCGTAAGATCCCGTGAGGGGGCCTTGCTCCATACGGCCCATGATCCCCTTGAGGATGGCCGGCAGGAAGCGTGTGTCGATGGCACCTCCCACGATGCTGTTCACGAAGACCAATTTGCCACCCCAGTCGAGTTCAACCACTTGGGTATCGCGGTTCTGAATCTTGTATTCTTGCCCGTTGAACCGGTATATCTCCGGCAGGGGCATTCCCTCCGTGTAGGGTTCAACGATCAGGTGCACCTCGCCGAACTGGCCGGCACCCCCTGACTGTTTTTTATGCCTGTAATCGGCTCGTGCCGCTTTGGTGATGGTTTCGCGGTAAGGAATCTTGGGTTCGAGGAATTCCACCTCGATCTTGTCGTTGTTCTCCAGCCGCCACTTCAAGGTTTTCAAGTGGAATTCGCCTTGGCCGGATACGATAGTTTGTTTCAACTCCTTGGAGATCTCTACCAACCAGGTTGGGTCTTCCTCCTTCATGCGGGTGAGTGCTTCGTTCAGCTTTTCCGAGTTGGACTCGCTAACGGCACGTATGGCACGGCGGTAGCGGGGTTCAGGATATTTTACAAAGTTGAAAAGGTGATCCGTCCCCTTGCCATTCAGCGTGTTTCCGGTACGTACCTCCTTTAGTTTCACCGCGGCCCCGATGCTGCCGGCTTGCAACTCGGTGGCCTTGGTACGCATCTGCCCTGCCACGGTATATAGCTGCGCGAGGCGGTCCTTGGACCCGCGGCTCGTGTTGGTGAAATCGTCTCCTTCCTTCACGGTCCCGGACATCACCTTGAAGTACGAAACCTCGCCGATATGTGGTTCTACCGTTGTCTTGAAGAAGAAGAGGCTGGTCGGCCCGTTCGCGTCGGGCGCCACTTCTTCTCCTTCGGTGTTTTTGGGTGCCGGCATGTCGTCGGGCGAAGGCGCCACCATGCTCAGGAAATTCATGATACGGTGTACCGCCATGTTTTTCTCTGCCGAGGCACAGAAGAGGGGGAAGAGGTCTTGGCTGAGCATCCCCTTGTGGATACCTTCCCGCATCTCTTCTTCGGTGAGTGTTCCCTGATCGAAATATTTTTCCATGAGTCCCTCGTCATTCTCGGCGGCTGCCTCGAGTAATGCCTGGTAATATTCGTCGGCCCTTTCCCGCTCGCTGTCGGGGATCTCCAGCACGTCGGGGGCGGTCGCGCCGGGCTTCCATTTGTAGAGTTTTTGTTTCAGCACGTCCACGATCCCGTCGAAGGACGCACCACTGCCTATGGGGTATTGTACCGGCACCACCTTGCTGCCATAAAATTCTTTTAAACTGGATAGCGTGTTGTCGTAATCGGCTTTTTCATGGTCCAGCTGGTTAATTAGGAGGACGAGCGGTTTTTTCAAGTCATCCACGTGGCGGAACTGGTTGATGGTTCCTACTTCCACCCCGCTGGCCGCGTCAATTAGCATCAATGCCATGTCGGTCACGTTAAGAGCCGTGACCACGCCGCCCACGAAATCATCCGACCCGGGGCAATCGATAAAGGTCATCAACTTGTCTTTCCATTCGTAGGAGAACACGGTGGGAAACACGGAGTACCCGTACTCTTTTTCAACAGGGAAATAATCGCTCACGGTGTTTTTCCCATCCACGGTGCCGCGTCGTTTTATAAGACCACACTCGAAAAGCATAGCTTCCGCGAGAGTGGTCTTACCCGATCCGGCATTGCCAAGAATAGCAATGTTTTTGATTTCGTTTGTTTTATACACTTTCATGATTTACTGATTTGATGATTTACTGATTTAACGATTTATTGATTTGAAGATTTAACGGATGAAATCCTGAAATCCTGTCGGTGTGCAATGAAAAAAACTTTGCACGGAGTGATACCGGCAAAGTCATGCTTTTCGTAGCGCGTTGCAATTTATAAAAAAGGGGCGATATAAAAAATGTTACGTTTATGTTATACAACATAAAAAACTTTTTTCCCCCGTGATTTGTTTTACTCGTATTGCCGTTATTGACACCACGATGCCACGGTGCATATTTAACGCATTGATTGTATGGATAATTATTATAGTTTACCCGCGGAAGAGGTATTACAAAAACTGGATGTGAATGCCAGTCAGGGCTTGTCAGACACCGAGGTCGGCAAGCGGGTCGAGGAACACGGGCAGAACAAGCTTGCCTCCCAAAAGCAGAAAACGATTTTTGCCATGTTTGTCGAGCAGTTCAAGAGTAGCATGGTGGTTATCCTGCTCATCGCGGCCATCGTGTCCGGTGTGATCGGCGTGATGGAAGGGGAGGGGTTGGTAGAGACCTACGTGATCCTTGCTATCTTGGTGGTGAACGCGCTGATAGGAACGATACAAGAGAAACGCGCGCAATCTTCCCTCGAAGCGCTGAACAGAATGAGTTCACCCCATACAAAGGTGTTGCGCGAGGGGCAGGTCTCCGAGATCGACGCGGTGGATGTGGTTCCCGGCGATATCGTGATCCTTGAAACCGGCGATATTATTCCTGCCGACACACGCCTGTTGGAGGCAGTGAACCTCAAGGTGCAAGAATCGGCCCTTACCGGTGAATCGGTGCCGGTGGATAAGTCGGACGAGCTGTTGCCGGATGAAGAGATTCCCTTGGGGGACCGGCACAACATGGCTTTCTCTACCAGCGTGGTTACCTACGGGCGCGGCAAAGGAGTGGTGGTGGGTACGGGAATGCAGACCGAAGTAGGAAAGATCGCCCATATGTTACAACAGACCCAGGAGACAGAAACTCCCATGGGCAAGCGGCTGGAGCAACTGGGCAAGGTGTTGGGTTATGTGGCCTTGGGCATCTGCGCGTTTATATTCGGGATTGGGTTGGTTTACGGGAACGACTGGCTCGAGATGTTCATGATGGCGGTGAGCTTGGCGGTGGCGGCGATCCCCGAGGGATTACAGATCGTGTCGACCATCGTGTTGGCCATCGGGGTGCAGCGACTGGTCAAGCAAAACGCCATCGTCCGTACGCTGCCTTCGGTAGAGACGTTGGGAAGTACCACCGTGATCTGTTCGGATAAGACCGGTACCCTTACCCAGAACAAGATGACCGTGGTGAAAGGGTGGACCGTGGGAGCGGGGGAATTTGATTTCCAGGAACCGGGTGCCGGCGACGACGAGTTGCTTTTGTTAAAAAGTTCCCTGTTATGTACCGACGCCCACTTGAAACACTCGGGTGACGGAGCGACGGAGTTGTCGGGAGATCCCACCGAGACCGCCATCGTGGAAGCCGGTTTGAAATGGGGTGTCGATAAAAATGAACTGGAGCAGCAGCACCCCCGCGTGGAAGAGGTGCCCTTTGATTCCGAGCGAAAGCGAATGGCAACCATCAACCGGATGGAAGGAAACTCCCTCCGTGTGAACATGAAGGGGGGACTGGACGAGGTGCTGGCCGTCACCACCCGTATCCTGAAAAAGGGGGAAGTGCACCCGATTACACCGGAAGATAAAGAGGCCATCGAAGCGGCCAACCAACAGATGGCCCGTTCTGCCCTCCGCGTGCTGGCCGTGGCATACAATAATATTGATTCCTTGCCGGAGAATATTGAAGCCGAAACCGTGGAAAGCGATCTCGTCTTCGCGGGATTATTGGGCATGATCGACCCGCCTCGTCTCGAAGCGATGGAGGCAGTGAAGAAATGCAAAACGGCCGGTATTCACCCCGTGATGATTACCGGCGACCACAAGATCACCGCGATGGCCATTGCCGACGAAATCGGTATCCGGGAGGAAGGCGATAAGGCGGCCACCGGATCGGAGCTGGCAGCGATAGACGATGAGACCCTTGAACGGGACGTGCAGGACTACTCCGTCTACGCCCGGGTGGCACCCGAGCACAAAGTGCGTATCGTGCAGGCATGGCAGTCGCGCGGCCATATCGTGGCGATGACTGGTGACGGGGTCAACGATGCTCCCGCGCTCAAGCAGGCCGACATTGGCGTGTCGATGGGTATCGTGGGCACCGAAGTGGCCA
>WPCG01133052.1_pt1 | contig 40347 bp, 46 predicted proteins | sample 5403311 | NCBI WGS metagenome assembly WPCG01 (sample SAMN12869467, study PRJNA574797) | sludge metagenome | isolation source: wastewater treatment of Control | place: China:Beijing | collected 2019-05-17
GAAGTAGAATGCCTTGTGATCCCGGAGAATCTCGGAGTCACTCCCCGAACCGCCGATGGTGATCGAATCTTTCAGTGCCGGATTTGCGACATCTGACACATCAAAGAGGGCCGCTTTTACGCCTGTAGTGGTGAAGCCTCCCCATGCTGTCTCCCCGGTATCTTTTCCAATTCCAATTATATGATTCGTATCAAAGGGATGGAGATAATCCGAATAACCGGGGATCTTCAGTTCACCGAGGATCTTCGGGTTCTTCGGGTCGGCAAGATCGATCACAAAGAAAGGATCGATCTGGCGGAATGTGACAAGATAGCATCTTTCCCCGATAAAACGGGCAGCAAATATACGTTCGGTCGGCGCAATCCCGGTGATCTCACCGGTGATAGTTCCAGATCGATCGAAGATTGTGATGCTTGAAGAAGTCTGGAAGCCATTTGATCCATATTCCTCAACAGTTGTGGCAACACGGAGATGACCCTGGTAGTCATCAAGTGAGAACTGGTTGAGGAGTGTTCCCTGTGCGATCATACTCTGTCTCCATACAGGGTTTCCCCGGTTCAGATCAAACCGGTGGATGATCGTTGAGGGACCTGCCGGGTCAGCAGGTTCCATCCAGCCGGAACGGTAGCGATCGCCATAGTGTGTGTAGGCGACATAGAGATGTGAGGGAGTTGCATAGAAGGTCGATGAATAGCCGACAAGATAACTCTCTGTTGACAGGGATGATGATCGCGTGGGTGCAAAGGCAGTGATCGTCTGGAAGATGAATGGCCCTTCGAGATCGTCAAACCGCCAGATATCTGGCGTATAGGTGCTGCTCCCATCTGTCACCAAAGGCATCGGGATATCTGATCCCCTCCTCTGCGGGTACTCCTGAGTGATGAGGTACACGATCCCATCAGTCATCCTTGATGAGGCATATGTTCCTGATGCGGTGATTGTCCTGATGAGTGAGGGCTTTGAGCGGTCTGTGACATCATAGATCTCAGCCTTTGTCACCTGCCGCCTGACCGGCACGGGGGCGGCACTGCCTTCAACCTGCTGGAACTCTTCGATCGTTTCGTCTGAGAAGACCACAACCGTTGAACCGGACAGGTACATCTCACGCGGACTGCCGGAGAGACTGATGTTGGAGATTATCTTTGCATTCTCAGGCGGGAAGGCATCAACAATGATGAACCTGCCGCCGGTTATGAGATAGATGAATTTCTGGTCATTTTTAACAAAATCAGCTTCATCCACCCCCTGCACCTGGATATTCGTCGTCGAATACTCAACTGCGCCACCGGCTGAGGTTGGCATCGGGATCGGCATTCCTGCCTGGGCAGCAGGGGGCATAGCGGCCATATCTTCGGATTTTGCCGTATTCATCCACCGGGACGAATAGCCGGAGGCCTCTGACTGTACCAGGTACTTCTGTACCTCGTGTTCGTTAGCAAACTTCACCGGCCCTCCTTCCGGTGAATGCACCTGCGGGTTCAGCAGGGCAAATCCAATGATTGCTCCTATGACAAGGATGCCGAGAAGAAGGGTTGCGATGAGATAGCGGTTCTGCATAATATCACTCCTTTACTGTAAGAAGAGCGGGGTTCTGGAAATAGCTTCTGTAAACTGCGGATTTTTTCGAAGTTAAAGGATAACACCAAAGGGTTACGTAAAACTGGTATTATTTGAATCGACCCGCCACATACCCTTTGGAATATGCAACTCAAATCGCGCCCCTTCCCCATATGTGCCTGTTTCATGAATCGTTATCCCTGAGATAAGGAGGATCTCACGGCTGAGGAATAGACCAAAACCGGTATGCTTCCCAACACCCCGTTTAAATATCATCTCTTTCTGATCAGATGGTATGCCAATCCCGTTATCCTCCCAGATAATTCTGCATTCATCATCTTTTATTTCACAAAAAAGATGTACCCGGGTTGTTTTCTGACCGTGCCGGATGGTATTGTCCAACAGGTTGGAAAAGACTTTCTGGAGGATAGGATCCGCCAGAATAGAGAGTTCGGTACAATCGTTCTGGATGGTGATGGTACCAGTCGGAAGATCCGGAATAGATTTTGAGATCTTCTGCCAGCGGATGTTGGCTCCACAGGCATCATACTGGCTTGTAAACGCAATCTGCTCCTCGATAGCATCTGCGGCACATTCTATCTCATTCAGGTAATTAATGAGATCTGAATCGTCATTATGATCAATTACCAGGGAAAGGTATCCCTGCAAAACGGTTAGCGTATTCTGGATATCATGCCGGGTAATGCCGGAGAGTAATTGTAGTTTTTTATTGGCGTTATGAAGCGCGATCTCCGCTGCTTTCCGCTCGGTAATATCAGTAAGGACAAGCAGGACTGCTTCTTTATTGTGATACCTGATGATTGCACCTTTAATCAGGACGGAATACCGATCACCTGTCTTTGAGATGATATCGATCTCATATGGTGGAATATGCTGTTTTTGCAGTCGAAGGGCTATCTTGTTATGAATACTGTCACGATATTCTTCTGCCACATAGCTGAGGACATCGGTTCCAATCATTTCATCTACATTATACCCTAATGCATCAGCTGCTAAAGGATTGATATAGAGGATTCTGCCATCTGTTCCATAGAGGAGGATATAGTCCGGAAGATGTTCTATCAGTGTTCTGTTGAAGAGCTCATTCTCCTTCAGGGCTTGTTCTGCGGCTCTTTGATTGGTGATATCACGCGAGAGGATGAGTATTGACCTGGGTCTCCCATCTTCATCTCTGAGGAACTTCATGATATTGCTGACCCAGATTGTTGATCCGTCTTTTCGGTACTCCTCCAGGTTCAGGATAACAACTCTGGCCGGGTCAGCGGAACCCTCTGCTTCAAGCCGACTCTCTTCATCAAGCTGTTCAAGAGCGGTTCTTAAGGATTCCGGAGTCAATATGTCTGCTAACGACTGGTGCATCACCTCTTCAACGGTATATCCGCGTAAAGCCGTGATAGAAGGACTCACGTAGGTAAAATTCATCGAGAGATCAAGAACTGTTATCGTCTCCGTGATGTTCTCGGCAATCATCCGGTACTGCTCCTCACTCTTCCTGATCGCCTCTTCCATCTCGACACGGTCAGAGATATCATAGAAGGATGCAACGGACTGGCGTGTGCCTGAAATCATTCCAACCGTTATATGGGTGGAGTGGGCACCTCCGTTTTTATCAATAAAAGTAAAGTCGTAGCTTCTGGGAGGAGATACTGTTGCATCTCTCCTTTGCTCGTGATACTGAAGCATCCTCTTCCGATCATCCGGGCTGACAAATTCGGTCCAGCTCCGCCCGACTACCTCTTCCTTTGTAGAACAGGCTAAATCTATAAATGCGGTATTGGCGAGGGATATCGTCGTATCTTCCTCAATGATGATTGATGCAGCACTTGTGTACTCAAAGATGGCACGGTACCGTGCCTCAGATAACCGAACCTCTTTCTGGGCGGCACGTATATCATCATATTGATGCCGCAATTCCTCTTCGATAGCGGTGAGCTCTTCGTTTGTCGCAAGGAGTTCATCATTGGCTCTCTTGAGCTTATTATCCCGTTCCATCAGTTCGGTAATATCACGACCAACTGACTGGTATTCTGTGATAACTCCATCTTTATCGAAGATCGCCCGGGTGCTCCATCTCTGCCAGACAATCCGCCCGTCCGGCATGATCACCCGCTGCTCAATCATACCTGAGGGATGATCCTGCGTAAGGGCTGAGAAGAGGGATGAGACTTTTTCCTGATCATCAGGATGTATCCCGGGTTTGAAACTGCTCCCGATAAGCTCATCCTGGGATAACCCGAAATGGCGGGAATAGGCATCATTGACGAAGATGATCCTTCCATCATGATGGAACCGGCAGATCAGCTCATCCATATCCTCAATGACATTCCGGTACCGATCCTCGCTCTCCCGGAGTGCCGACTCGCTTCTCTTACGTGCAACAGCGTACTTGATTTTCTGTGAAAGTTCGGTAAACTGTGCCTTTGGATCGCCGCCTTTCTGGAGATAGAAATCTGCCCCGGAGTTCAGAGCCTCAATGACCACCTCTTCCCTGCCTTTTCCGGTGAAGATGACAAACGGTGTCTCATCTCCCTGCTCACGGAGATATTTGAGAAACTGGAGACCATCCATACCCGGCATCTGGTAATCTGAGATGATTGCATCAAATGATTGTTTTGATAAGAGAGCAATGGCATCTGTTGGATTCTTAGAGAGAAAAACCTCAAAATGCTCTTTCTTCTCTAGATAGATCTTACAGATCTGAAGGAGTGCCGGCTCGTCATCAACATAGAGGACTCTGATTGGATGAATGACAGAACCGGGCGGTTTCATGGATGATGATTGAATTGATTGGGTATAAGGCTTGTGGAAGGAGACAGATTGAATCATCCGGTACAACAGGATTATGCCGTTAATTACAAAAATCAGATTGGGGCATAGATCCAGGTCACCAGAAGATCCTCTTCAGTAGTCTTTGGATCATTGATATAGACTTCCCGGACAGGTCCGGTTATGACGAGATGATTATCTCCAAGCCACCTGAAGAGTTCCTGATAGGTATCCGGCAACTCACGGTATGGTCCCATATGGATGATCCGAACCATCTGTCCGCCGGGGAGCTCATAGATACGGATATCGCCGCTTCCCTTCCCCTCCCCTTCAATTGGAAAGGCAACTTCTATATCCGCACTTCCGGCTTCTGCTGCCGACTGCACAGCATTCAGGCTCTCTTCATGGCAGATGAATGCGGGAGGACCGATGACAGTGATTTTGTGTTCTTCGATGAATGATGCAAGCTCCATAATCATCGATCCAATCTCTTCATAACGTCCTGTTCGCCTGATCCCAATCACCTTCTGGGTGGGGGCATCAACGGTCAGTATAGATCGCATGGATGATTATCTGTATCAGTAGGATAAAAAATGAATCTTGTATGTGAAGAAAATCCTTGAAAGAAGAGATTCACTGGATCAACCAGAAGACCGAGACCCTCCATTCGGTATGGTGGAGTCCGACGGTTGTCCAGATGATCTCTTTCTTCACAGTCTCGCCAGATACCGGATTGACGAATTCGTACGTTTCTGATCCGGTCGGGTTCACCCTCTTCTTCCCGACCATGGTATGCAGGGTGGGGGATGCGGAATAGATCTGATTCATCAATTGATAGTCCGCTCTGTTTCGGATCAGAATCATAGAGGATGGTTGTATCAACCTGGTCGACGATCAGGCTGAGATTAGTATCAGTGAAATTTGATGCCGTCACCTCAGGGATCGCTGTTGCAGGAGTGATAAGGGTGCTAACGCCGCCAATTATTTTATCCTCCGATCCAAAAACCGGGTGCATGATCACCACACTACCGGGTATTTCTTCTGCTGAGAGAAAAACCAGAGACATATGACGTTCACCCTCACTGATCACACGGAGAGTCTCTGGATTGAAACTGAGACTGGATCCAACAACCTGTGAAGAATCTGGATAAGCTGTCACGATCCGTGGTTCCCAATTAAAGACTGCTGCACTGAGAATATGTGGACTCGTACTATGGAGCCGCTGGATCACGGCACTTGCCGCCTCTCCGGTAACTCCGGTTCCTTTATAATACCGACAAGCCTGCATGCCTTTTCCTCCTGGCTTCCTGAGCAAACCATAAGAAAGGAGATCAATATGTTACACTATTTAAGATTTCTAAACCAACCAGGATTATGCGCACTAATCGACGTCCTTTCAATTATTTGACGCTCATAATTGGATCATGTATTATTCTCCTGATCCTCATGGCAACTCCTGTTTCAGCTGATGGGAATGAGACCGCAACACCCACCCCAACTCCAACTCCTACACCTACCCCAACTCCAACACCTACTCCTACTCCTACTCCTACTCCTACTCCCACACCCACTCCTACCCCTACTTCAACTCCAACTCCTACACCTACCCCCACCCCTACTCCAACCCCAACTCCTACCCCTACACCCACTCCTGAACCTATTGGACCTGTGATCCCACCGGTTGGGGGTGAGGTTGGAACCATCAGGGTCACCTCAGATCCATCTACAGCCGATGTGACGCTCGATGGAGTGCACAAGGGGATAACACCTCTCGATATTGAAGTCTATGTGACAGGAACTCCACCGCAGTCACTCGTCATCTCGGAGGGAGGATACATTTCAAAGACAGTAGCAGCACCTCATCCGGCTGCGGGAGAGACAAAAACTGTACACGTAGTACTGGAAAAGATACAGCCAACACCAACTCCGGCGATTGATGGATACTTTTCAATCGACTCCCTGCCCCATGGTGCAACCATCCGGATAGATGGAGTCTATGCCGGAACAACCCCTCTTCCCGACTACCGTGTGACCACCGGCACTACGCACCGTGTCCAGGTCGAGTACCCGGGATATGAATCATGGTCCGGGATCTATTCCGCAAGCTCAGGCCAGACCACCCAGATATTTGCATCCCTTATAGTGATCAAACCTACAACCGGATTACTCTCCATTCAGTCACAGCCTCCGGGGGCGGATGTGTATGTTGATGGATCGTATCGCGGCCACACTTCGATGACCGTCGGCAGTCTCAGTGTTGGAACCCATACCCTTGAGCTCAGGCTCGCCGGGTACCAGAAGTTCACAGACACATTCCTGATCACAACCGGCCAGACCACCACCCTGAACCCATATCTGACACCGGCAACCCCTTCCACCGGTTCTGTTGCAGTTCAATCAAACCCTGCCGGCGCTTCAATCTATCTCGACGGCAATTATAAGGGAGTTACTGTTTCAAATGATTATTTCGATATTGTCGGGGTTTCAACAGGAAAGCACACGATTTCGCTGAAGAAAGCCGGATATTATGATTATACAACCGCCGTAACCGTAACCGGTGGAGGGATCAAATATGTGACCGGAACAATGGATCAGACCGCACCCTCTCCCTCACCGATGCCCAAACCAGTGACCACCGGTACTGTGGAGCTCTCCTCGAACCCCTCCGGTGCCGAGGTCTATATAGACAACCTCTTCCGGGGCATTACGCCAGTTATTGTCCCGGATATCGATGCTGGAAGCCATCAGATTACTCTGAAGATGCAGGGGCATAGTGACTGGATGGGGAGGGTGCAGGTGAACGCCCGTCAGTCCACACCCGTCTCAGCTACACTCATAGAAACAACACCACCTGCAACAGAAGAATCAGGTAGTCTGCCGGTTGCTGCCATTGCTGCTCTCGGGATTTGTGGAGTGCTCATTGTCGCCCTGAAGAGGAGATGATGGAGACCATCAAATCGAAACTATTATCTTTTAATTATTCAAATCAAATTTTATGAAAAAATCCATTCTTATATCTCTCATCATCCTTTTTCTCTGTATCTCGACGGTGCAGGCGGATACTCTACCGGAACCGGCTGCTGATTTCACTGGAGATCCAAACAGTGGTGAAGCACCGCTAGCCGTGCAGTTTACAGACTCCTCCACAGGCAACCTGACATCATGGTCATGGGACTTTGGTGACGGCAACACCTCAGCAGAACAGAGCCCCGCACACACATACGTTACCGCAGGCACATACACCGTCAGCCTGACAGTAACGAATACAGAGGGCTCGGATACAAAGATTGAAGCAGACTATATCATAGTAAGTGAGCCGGAAGCACCTCCAGAAGAAGATGTTACAGAAACACCAACCCCTACACCCACTGCAACTCCTACACCCACCCCCGCTGTCGCATACAATATCACATATACTTTCAAGGACAGTTCGAATAATAACCTGGTTAGCGGGGTGAGGATAAGAATAACCGGAGACGATTCGTATTCATCGGTGAAGACTACCAATACCGATGGTGTCTCCTCATTCAGCCTATATGATGGCCAATACTCAGTGTACATCTCAGCTTTTACTTTTAAGGATGTTGAGGAACAACTCGCCGTAAATGGTGCAGATAAGGAAGATACAATCTATTTGGAAAGGGGCAATAATGTTAAACTCCTCATACTCGATGCAGATACCGATGATCCACTGTATGCTGCCAGAGTTTTTGTTAATTCAGTCGAGCTGGGCATTACAGGAACAGATGGCATCGTCTCAGACAACCTCAGAAAAGGGGCTAGTGATGAATATCGCATATCAGTCACGAGAACAGGCTATACTACCAATTCAACAATACAAACAATTGCGATTGATGAGACAGAGATCATCATTTTGATGGAAGAAGGAGAGGCGGCACAAACAGAAACCCCGACTCCAACCCCCACACCAACCCCGACACCCATACCCATCCAGACATATGGAGTCGTCGATCAGGCCGAGATGGATAGACTGGCGGCAGAACAGGAGGAGATTCAGGCTCAGATCGCAGCGCTTGAAAAAGAGATTGAAGAGGAAAAAAACATCCTGAACATGATCCTGGGGTTCTTTAAAGGGCTCTTTGGGATGGGATAAGAAGACGGAGTCAGAAGAGCCAAAATAAATTCATTTTTGCATTTTCAATGGTTTTCATTTGTTGAGGATTATCAAGACATTGAAAGGATAATATTCCTAAACGCAAGAAGATAGTAAAAGAAAATGCGAGGGACCGGATTCGAACCGGCGAACCCCTACGAGACTAGCCCCTCAAGCTAGCGCCTTTGACCTGGCTCGGCAACCCTCGCTCGGTTGACTTAAACAAATACGATGCTATCCTTAAAAATGCTATCGATCTCGCTTTCCAAGCGGAGAGGGGATATTCATCCCGGTTGATTGAACAATCCTTCATTTCCCTGCCCCATCTCTGGCAACCATGTATACTGATACACACTATCCTGCATCATTATACATCGCATCCTTTTTCCGTCATGACACCAACAATCAGGTGACTATGTGGTACGATATCGTTGATGCCTTCTCAGATTCCCCGTCACAACTCCGCGTTGTCAGATTTCTCCTCGAAAACGGGTTTGGAGTCAATGAATCAGGGAAGGTCACCGCAAACGGGATCGAGATGCCCGCCACCCAGGTAGCGCGTGCAATAGGTGTTGACAGGCGTGTCGTCGACACTACCGCCCGCAGCATCCTTGATCACGAGACCCTGCGCCAGGTCTTCTGTAACATCCGCGTGACACCGGATCTCTCGCAGGTTGCAGAAGTGCTCGGACTCGCAATCATCACGCTCATCCCAAAGAACGCGTCAGACAAACACATTGTTGCATCGGCTGTCAGGGTACTGGCAGAATATGACCTTTCCATACGCCAGCTCTTCGTAACCGATCCGATCTTTTCAGAAGAGCCAAAACTTGTGATGATCATCGACGGAGCCCTCCCCCACGGAGTCATCGAAGATTTAAGAGAGCTCCCGCAGGTGAAGCGGCTCATACTCTGAGAACCGAACCTGGAAATATGTCCGGGAGATGAAACCCTCAGGGCAACAGAGATACAGGATGAAAAATCCCAATTGATCTGCCTTTTTCGACAAGCGCTTATAGAAAGATGTTTTTCAGATTTGTATCTTTTCTCCTGTGACACCCATAACCCCGGCAATCCCCCCGCCCCCTTCACCTGAAGGGGGAATGAGGATAGCAGGGGGTCCGGATAAATCGCGAATGAGCACCGATACCAGGTTCGGGTGAGGGTAAGCCCATAGAGGTGCGGTTCAGGAGATGGAACAGATCCGACCAGCGGGCTGAAGGCAACCCCTATCGGAACATCGCAAGAAGATCTTCTTTTGAAATACCGTTCCTATGTGATACTTTTCCAAGAATATCATTCAGGGTACCCCTTGCAATTTCATTGTGTAGGGGGACTGTTATTGTGTGCTCCCCGGCACCAGTATTCTTTGCCATCTGCACATGGCTACCTCGCTGGCGGAGAACTATGTACCCAAGTGACACAAGTACCTTCAGGAGATCGTGGCCACTAACAACTGGAGATTTTGGCAACGGAACCAACCTGGAATTCAGTTTGGGTTACAATGGTTATCTGTTCTCCAGCATCAATTGACTCCTCATAATGAAGTTCGACTGCCTCACGAATATTTCCCATCAGATCGTCCAGTGTCCTGCCCTGTGTAAAAATATCGACCTCAATGCCACGTCCGCACCAGAATTCCCCATCATTATAAATCTCAAACTTAATCAGCATGGATGAGCAGCTCCACTATTCGATGTATTGGATCCAGAGAACAATAAAGGTGAGCTATTATCGTCAGGATATCGGCCCCGGCATCATCGATAGAGCAGATTATTTTATCATTGAGGATTTATTTAGATCTGAGTGAATAATTGCTAAAAAAGCGCTTACAGGCAGCGCTCGTCTGCTTTGTGGATCCGGTGTACTCTGACACTCCTCCCTCCGGCAATCCCCCCGCCCCCTTCACCTGAAGGGGGAATGAGGATAGCAGGGGGGTCCGGATAAATCGCGAATGAGCACCGGTACCAGGTTCGGGGGATGGGTAAGCCCATAGAGCTGCAGTAATGCATATCGTACTATGACGATTACAGGCTGGGAGTGTGCTCCTTTTCGTGAGGGAGCGGCAGGGCGCGTCAACTATTGATTTTCTGAATGCACTGAGATCCCGTAACTCCTGTGGCTGTTATTGTGTTGCTCTTCTCAATTCATACAGTGTATATTTCAGAGATAAGAGAGATTGAAGATAACCCATCCAGCCGGAGCGGCAAAGAATAACCTGACTATCTCCGGCTTTCATCTCCTGAACAGTTCCATTTCAAGTGCCAGCCGATAGGTCCGGCGCCGCTTCTTCTTTGGAAGATCAAGGATCTTCATCATCCGCTCCTCGATATGAATCACGGACGTCCCCTTCACCAGATTATCTGCATGAGCGACAAGCTTCTCGGGAAGGGTCATGGGCATACAGTCCCTTGGAAGAAGGCCGAACTGAAGGTATTCGTCTGCGGTCTGTCCGGCTCCAAGATGCCGCTCAACGATACGTGCGATCTCTTCGGGGAGCCCGCGCTCACGGCAGATGTCACCGCCAATTATTGCATGATCCAGTGAGTGGCTCTCTGATCTGCCGATGTCATGAAGAAGAGCCCCGCAGGTTGCTAAGTTCCCGTCGACGGCTTCGTCATCAAGAAACTCAGAAACAACACCGGCAACCGCTCGCGCATGGGCGATCACCTTCTGAGAACAACCAGCGCCAACCAGATGCCAAAGACACATTGACTCATCTATCGAGGTTGGAAAGTCCATACAAAAAAGAGATTATCCGAGTGTCTCACTGATAGCTTCAAGCCTTCGCCGGAGAGCAAGAGCGAGCATCTCGTTATCAAAGTGTGAAAGCGGAACTTCGCAGGTGATGCAGGAGAAATCATGTTTATATGCCTCGTTAAAGGTATGCATAGCACCACAGGTCTTGCAGAGATAAAAGTCGTTCTCCTCCTCATACCTCTCACGTGCGACAAGCTTCTCCTTCACCCTTTCCAGATCTTCGGCCAGCACAGGATCCAGCTGATCAAGTTGCAAGTGCCAGAGATATGTAAGCCAGCCGGTTTCATTGTCTTTCACCCTCCGGTAGACAGCAAGTCTTCGTTCATAAAGGGTATAGAGAGTATGCCTGACGGAATTCAGGTTGATCCCGGTTTTTTCAGCAAGCTCCTCATCACTATGCTCTCCGTTATCGGGGAACCGCAGCAGGAGCTGAATTCCTTCCTCACCAACAAGACGGAGGAAAAAAGAATGGATCGCCTGCTTCTCTAACAATTCTTCCACTTGTTGCATCATTCAAGATATTGGCGTATGATACTAATATGGTTATCCAGCATCAAAAGGGCATCATCTCTTGACGACCCATATCCAAAAACACTGATCATTGCATCCCCTTTGGCAAATTCTGTTCCGGGATGGGGGATATCAGCCGCAATTGCACTGAACCGATCCATCCGTGATCGAACCACGCAATCCTTCCCGGCAAAAAGGATACGCCGGGCGGAATAGCAGATCGGTTGTGGCCTTTCATGGGGCAGTCTTCCGGAACAGGCATCCATATGCAGGGAGAAGAGATTTGCTCCTGTAGATCCCTCAACCGTATCAAGTGTCGCCTGGAACCGTGGGTTCACCTCGATCGCCACAGCTTCATCAGAAAGCACAAAGTCAACGCCGACTGACCCGATACACCCGCTCGCAGCAACAATCCGCTCGGCTATTGCCATCATCTCACCTGCAAGCGGATGATCACACGGTGTGATCGATCCGGCAAAGCCAAATGCAGAATCACCTGATCCACGGAGGATCTGTTCATTGGCTGCAAGAGCTACAGCCCGTCTGCCATCTGAGATACAGGAGACGCTTGCAGGAAGTCCCAAAACAAACTGCTGGCAGATAAAGGGGAGATCAAAATCTTCAATCCATGCTTTTTTCTCTTCTTCTGTCCTGACAATTGCGTTCCTCCAGCCCCCTGCACCGCAGACGGGCTTGATCATAACGGGATATCTGCCCTCTTCAGCAATTTCGGGATGGGGCACAGCCAACCGGGAGAAGAATGACTGGGTTGCAGATTTATCAAGAAATGGTTGGATGGCCTCCGGACAGGTACCTGCGCGCGGGATACCAGGACAGATCGCTGACTCGGCTCCTGAGGTGAGCACCAGATGGTCGATCGAATTGCGCGATAGAACCTTCTCAATTGCCACGGGGAGATCGGTGAGTTCCAGGAACCCCTCGTAATCCGAAACACTCCATCCAAGATCCAAATCACAGAAGTGATCGACCGCACATACCCGGTAACCCGCCCTTCTCGCAGATCGCGCAACATGCCGTGTGGCAAACCCCGCGACAAGAACCGTCTTTGTCACCGCTCGACCATCTCTTTGCCACATTCACAGGGAACAACACTGATCTCTGCATCAGGAAACTCCAGATCCAGTTCTTTTCCTTCATACAACTGGTCAAGAAAAACAGCAAGTCCTGCTATCTCCGAATGAGGCTGGTTTGTTACCGCAATATTATAATCGGCAAGACCATAGACCTCGCCAGGCACCTTCTCGGCACCGACGATGACAAGCACCTTCTCGCGCGTGCGTATCTCGCCGATCTTGTCCTGAATACGGAGACCATACATCGTCAGGTGTACAACAGCCCCACCCGACTCCTGAAACTCCCGGATACAACGCTTCCATGAGACATTATTCTGAACAAAGAAGGACCCGCCGAAACGTCGTGCAACTCCCTCGATACTCGTAACAACCCCGGGATCATCTGCTGCAAGATACATTCCATCTGCGCCAAGCGCACGTCCGGTCAGTCCGACATGCGTCGTCACCCGTTGGTCACGATCATGTCGGTGGCCAATCCTGAGTATAGCGGATCGAACCATAGCGCTCTAATCCTCCTGTTTCATCTTAATAACACCATTTTCGATTGTGAACGGAAGATCCTGTGCATGCCGGATCCGGCAGGAGAGAAGCATCTCTTCAATCCCAAGAGGATGAAGCAGCCCGTTCTCCTCTTTGATGAGGAGGTAGTGCTTGAGCCGATCAACAGATGCAAGAACCACATCAGATGATAACCCGCAAACCTCTTCTAAACCAGAAACGGTGTTTGCCTGATTGCAGACAATCCGATGATAGACATCCCAGTCAACCTCTTCATCTTTCACAGAGTATTATGGAGTGAAAAGAAACAATATATGTTGTGAACCAGAATGCTACCCTCGCCGACATTGCAGACGAACTCCTTGACTATGCTGATGACGACGACAATCGGCTGGTGCAGGGAATCTCCAGCCTGACACCCGGGGTTCGATCTGAACTATTGATATCCGACTTCCTCAACGCCTATCAAGTCTATATCTATCTGTTTGGGGAGATCCCGGATGAGTTGATCATCGACAGACTTCTCCTTCAGCCTGCTTCATCTCTTGAGAAAGGTACTCTCCTCGAAGAGAGAGGTCTTGTCGAACTTATTTTTCTCGTTCAGGGGGAGAATCCGGTTGTCCAGGTCAGAATAGGGAATGATATTCTTGCAACCTTCAGAGGGAAGGATGCACACCGGCTTGCAATCCACTTTGCAGAAGAATTTGAATAAGTCAGATCCCCCGTGTGATCAGATTCATATCAATTTTTGCCGAAACGATCTTGGGGACAGTGCCATACGAAAAAAGAGAATCGCCAAAGATCGCAACGGCACCATGAACCCGTGAGCCGGAGAGGCGGTTGAATTCCGACTGATCATCGGCTGAGAGGCGATTACAGAGTGCAGTTGCCCAGGCATCTGCTGCTGACACATCATCGGAAAAGACAGTAGCAGCATCAGCTGTTCCAAGTGATATTGACGGGCCAACCGTTGCAGACGAAGTACAGACGCCATATATCTTCTCCTGTGGCGGGCAGAGAAATGCAGATTGCCCACCTGCTGAGGCACTGCCCGCATACATCCCTATCCTGAGAACACGGTCTGTCATAAGAGCGATATCGCCCCCGTTGTCAACAACACCAAAGAGAGCACCCCCATCCTGCATCGCTTCCACCCCTGCCCATGCGATTGTGCCGGCAACCGCTGCCATCGGCCCGACACGAGCTTCATATGAGGCATCCACCATCCGGCAGATCACCGGATGATCGGATCCTGGATCATAGGGCTCAAAGGTCGAGGCAAAAAAAGGATCCGCAGCCACCATCGCCTCGACAGCTATGCGTGCATCGAGAATTCCTGCCTTTGCCAGATCAATATCAGCTTCGCAGTCAGCGAGGATTGTCGTGATCGTCTGCTTGTACTCGAAATGCCGCCGGATCATTGCCTTATGGAGAGTGCCTGGTGTGGACAGGCACATACACATTGTCCACAGAGGATGCACCGCTCTTCCTTGATCACCAGATGGAACTCCTGATCAAATGAGAAGACCTCCTGCGGGCAGATGGAGAGACAGGCACCGCACTCAACGCACTCATGTTCGTCATGAACAACAGCATTTTCGAGCTTCTTCACCTGCACACCAAGCTCGATGAGACGGGAGGATATTCGCGCCTCCTCTTTCTCCGGGATATCTATCAGTACCCATCCTTCATTGGAATCAATATGGGCACGTTCGACATTGATCAATACCCCGGTTTCAAGGACTACCTGTGAAATGAGCGGACGCTTCACGACATCCCTCTGAATAGTCAGGAAGAGTTTCATGGCTGCCACCTCCGTGAGAAGAGCTTGCCAAGATCAACTGCATTTAAGATCCCAATCACGTGGAACTCACTATCAACAACCGGGAGCGCACTGATGTTATGCTGTTCAAGCCGTTGTGCTGCCACATCAACAGGCTCGTCAGGAGTAACGACAACGACCTTCTTGCTCATGATCTCAGAAACCTTCAGGGAATCGCCTTTAAGAAGAACTGACTTTGAAACATCATAGGTTGTGATGATCCCAACCAGCTTCCCCTGGGAATCGATCACCGGCAGATGGTTTGTCTCTCCCTTGAGAAGTTTTCGGGCAGCAGTCTTCACCGACTCGTCTTCGGTGATCGTGGCAACCGCAGGGTTCATAATCTCGCGGATCCTCGGGGTTTGCCGCGTCTCCCTCATTGGATGACTTCTTTTCGTCGTATTAATTCGTCGGGTCGGGAGTGCAACCGTAAATGATCCGGCCTCAACCAGGCTTTTCAGTTCATGAGCAACCTGCCGGGCATGGCTGTAGCTGGACAGGGAGGATGTCCTGACCATCTCGCCATCGATCTCAACATGTCCGCTTTTCAGTTCGGCATAGGATACCGTCCGAACAACCGGCCTGTCTCTCCGTGGAGTCCCATAGTCAACGATAGAAGTGATGAGATCTTCATCGCGAACCGCACAGTTCCTGACAGCCTCGACATTCAGCATGGGGAGAGCTATACCCAGACCAACATACAGGCTGACACCATAGCCGGTAAAACTCGCGGCACGAAGATAATCAGGAGTCATTGAGTTCAGATCTCCACTTACCATCAGGGTACCAAAACCATTTGATGGAGAACTCTGTGTTCCTTCTCCGATAATGACACCTTCTCCGCCACCGATGAACAACGGAACTCCGGATCCGATCAGGTTGAAATGAGGATCGTTTGCAAGCGGGGAGAGGAGACCGGCACCGGAATAAGAAACATTTCCCTGGTTTGAGAGGAGCATCCCCATGTAGGTATTGAGTGTCCGGTCAGATCGGTTGATTACCGCATTATAAGACTGGTATGCATTTCTTGGATTGACCATCACCGCCTGGTTCAGATCCTCAAGCAGGAGTTCTGTTGTGATCGTCCGCCTGGGATAGCAATCTGTTCCTTTTGAGATTGCACGAACCTCAATCTGCCTGCCGGATACGAGATCCTCGATAACATGAGCCCCGCCATATTTTGACCCTGCTGTGGTGGATTCCTGCGTTGCTCCAATATATGCATCCACTGCGGCTATCCCTGCATATGCCTCGACATCATTGATCCAGATCCGTTCCATCCGGATAGGTGGATCAGCATGGCCGAAGTTCAGAAAAGCTCCTGAAGAACACATCGCGCCGAAGGTGCCTGTTGTCACAACATCAACTTCGCGCAAGGCTCCTTCCTCGCCCAGTTCGGAGACGATATCAGGCATCTCCTCAGCAGTGACAACGACAGCACTTCCATCGCGAATTTTGAGATTAATCTCTTCGATGGATTTTGCCATACACAATATCTTCTCCATGCATTAAAAAAGGTTCCGAATAATAACCGGAAGTAATATTTCGCATCGCAAGACCTATGCCTTCTCCGATTCAATCATAAATCCATGAAGCTATCCGCATTTCTCAATCAGATGGAGAAGATAGCCCCTGCATCGCTCGCAGAAGAGTTCGATTCTAACAGAATCGGACTCGTTGTCGAGGGAACAGAGGATATCGGTTTGGTTGCTGCAGCACTTGATCCAACGCCAAAGGTTGTACGTTCTGCAGCAAATCTCGGTGCAGATATGCTTGTTGTGCATCACACCCCCCTCTTTACTCCCGTTACCCGGATCATGGGGACAACTGCGCGCATATTGAAAATACTCCTTGAGAATGATATGAATCTCTTTGTGATGCATACGAATTTCGATCATGCGGAGAATGGAATTAACGATGCGCTTGCCGATCAGATCGGATTAACAAACAGGAGACGAATGAGCCTTGGTATTGTCGGTGACTGCCACCTTGGGATCAATGAATTGATACGGCTTCTTGGGTGTGGCGTCCGGGTTCATGGAGCAATCACCACCCATAATCGGGTTGCTGTTGTAGGCGGATCAGGTTTTTCACCGGATCTCATGGATGAGGCAGTACGATGCGGCGCGGAGATCTTCATCTCCTCTGAGATGAAACATAGCATCGGGCGCCAGATACCACTTCCCTGCATTGAAGCTACACACTATGCCCTTGAATCGCCCGGAATGAAGGCTCTCTCAGGGAGGATGGGGTGGACATATATTGATGATCCCCCTGAAAGCTGCCTGCTTGTATGATCAATCCCTGGGTACTGCTGAAACAGAGTCGGGAGCTGTCACCAGAGGCAAAGCGTTCTCTCATCCATGCATACCATGAACGCGGTGAAAAAGCAATTCTTGCAGCCGAGCACGGGAATGTTAAGAAGTACCGGGACTTCTGGGTCGTCGTTGGACGATCTGACGAATACATTGTCGAAGATGGATTCTGTACCTGTGATGATTTCCGCTTTCGGGGTGGCGTCTGCTGGCACAGCATCGCGGTTCAGATCGCTGATATCTGCCACCTCTACGAGGAGTTCGATCTCTGGTATACCGACCCTCCAAATGGAGACGATACAGGCTGATTCCAAAGAGAAACCATTTATGGTGACGAACAGAACCTATACCAAGCACGTGGTTGTTCATGCTTGAGGAAGAATACGAGCTGGATTATTTTCGATCCAATGGATTTCTGAGGAAAACCTGCAGATCCTGTGGGGCAGCCTTCTGGACACAGGACCCGGACCGTGAGTTGTGTGGAGATGCACCCTGTGAGCCATATCAGTTCATCGGAGAGCCGATCTTTAAACCGCATTCTCTCGATCAGATGCGTGAGGCATTCCTCTCATTTTTCGAGACGAATAACCATACACGAATCGACCGCTACCCGGTCGCGGCCAGATGGCGTGACGACATCTACCTTACAATTGCATCAATTGCAGATTTTCAGCCATTTGTAACCGGAGGGGTTGTTCCTCCCCCTGCAAACCCGCTCACAATATCCCAGCCATGTATCCGCTTAAATGATCTGGATGCAGTCGGACGATCAGGCAGGCATCTCACCTGCTTTGAGATGATGGCACATCATGCCTTCAACTCCGCAGATGAAGAGATCTACTGGAAAGAAGATACACTTGAACTCTGTTCGAATTTCATCAGATCGATCGGCGGAGACCTGCAGAGCCTCACGTTCAAGGAGCATCCATGGTATGGGGGAGGCAATGCGGGTCCAAGCGTTGAGGTGCTCATCGGAGGACTGGAGGTTGCCACCCTCGTCTTCATGAACCTTGGAAGGACGAAGACCGATCACTCTCCGACAATGATCGATGGAAAAGAGTACTATCCAATGGATCTTCGGATTGTAGATACCGGGTATGGTCTTGAGCGATTCGTCTGGGCATCAAAAGGATCACCAACCATCTATGATGCAGTATTCCCGGAGATGGTATCCCGCCTGATGGGATCAGCCGGACTCGAGCATCTTCTGGATAATAGCGAGTTTACCAATATCCTTGGCTTAAACGCTAAATTCGCCGGGCTTATCGATATCAGGGGAGAAAAACTGGTTCATCTCCGCAAGAAGGTTGCAGACGCCATCGGTATCAGCATTGATAAACTTGAGGAGATGATTACGCCAATCGAGGGGATTTACGCACTCTGCGATCATACCCGATGCCTTGCATATATGCTTGGGGATTGTATTGTCCCGTCAAATGCACGTGAAGGATACCTGGCACGGCTTGTCCTCAGGAGAAGTCTCAGGATGATGGGCGAGCTGAATCTGGATGAGACGCTCTCAGATCTGGTACTTGCCCAGATGAATACGATCGGATCTGATCAGTTTGAACAGACACAGGACATAGTGCGCCAGATCATTGATCGTGAAACAGAGAAATACGATACGACCATTGCCCGGGGAAGCAGGGTCGTCCAGCGGATTGCAAAGACCTATATGAAAAAGAACGAACCGGTTCCGCTCCCTGAGATGGTCACTCTCTATGAATCACATGGTATTCCGACTGCCTTGATGCGGGAGATATTAACGAATGAGGGGGCGGACTTTGATCTCCCCGACGACCTCGATTCAATTATCGCAGATATGCACTCTGAGGCTGAATCATCAGAGGAAGAAGCCGGTACAAAGAAATTTGATGAGAGAATCGTTGGACTCCCACAAACCAAAAAAATCTATTACGAACGACCCTATGAATTTGAATTCGATGCAATTGTCCTCGATTATTTCGATGGATATGTCGTACTTGACCAGAGCCTCTTCTACCCGGAGGGTGGGGGCCAGCCCTCAGATACCGGGACGCTTGTCACTTCAGAGAATGTTGTCCGGGTGGATGAAGCAATCATCAAAGACGATAGAATCCTGCATAAGATCAAAGGTGGAGTCCTGAAGCGGGGAGAACGGGTAAAAGGCATTGTTGACGAGGAACGGCGCTGGTCGCTGATGCGTCACCATACCGGCACCCATGTTCTTCTCCGTGCCTGTAAACAAATTCTCGGCCCTCATATTCACCAGGCCGGATCTCAGAATGGGATTGATAGTTCCAGGCTTGATATTCGCCATTTCTCACATATCACACCGGAAGAGGGAAAACGGATTGAGATCGCTGCAAACCAGATCATTATGGAGAACATACCTGTCTTTATAAAAATTGAAGACAGAAACCGTGCCGAAGAGAAATTCGGGTTCGCACTCTACCAGGGTGGTGTCCCCAAAGGTAAGGATATCCGTGTTGTCCAGATGGGAACAGAAGTCCAGGCATGTGGAGGAACCCATTGCAGGAACAGTGGCGAAGTGGGGATCATCAAGATACTGAAGATCGAACATATTCAGGACGGTGTCGAACGAATTGAGTTCTCAGCAGGATTTGCTGCGATCTATGCCATGCAGCACCTGCAGGATATTGTCAACGAGGCTGCTGCCACTCTCTCGGTTCAGGTGGAGCATCTCCCCCAGTCAGTGGAGCGATTCTTCTCTGAATGGAAAGAGCGGGGGAAAACGATCGGGGATCTGGAACAGAGACTAGCAGATCTGTCACTACAGAACATGAGCGGCGAGGAGATTGGCGGGGTGAATGTTATCATCCGTCAGATCAATCGAACCCAGAAAGAACTGGTCAATATGGCATCAGGCATCTCTGAACAGAAGGGAGTGGCCCTTTTCATATCTACAAGCGATGGCATCCGTGTTGTTGCCGGATCCGGAAATGATTCAGTTGATGCTGGTGTAATCGTCCGGGAGATATGTACTGTTCTTGGTGGAAAGGGCGGAGGAAAACCCGGACTTGCGCAGGGGGCCGGGAAAGATGCGGATGCCATCCCCGGTGCACTTGAGAAAGCCCGTGAAATCATACAGACGATGATCAATGGCTGAAGAGATAGTCTTCCTTGAGCCTGGTGAAGAACAGGCACAGAAGATCGCAAAAGCGATGTCTAGCCCGACCGCAGGCGATCTCCTGCGAAGCCTCTCAGATACGCCAAAGAGCACAACTGCATTAGCAGAAGAGCTACATATTCCTCTCACCACCGCAAAATACCATCTCGGTAACCTGCTAGATGCAGGTGTTATTGAGGTGGCAGATACCCGCTGGAGTGCAAAAGGCCGTGAGATCAAGATCTACAGCCTGAAGAACCAGATCCTGATCGTTTCTCCAGGCCGACAGAGTGCAATCGGCATGATGAAGAAATATGCCGCTACACTCGGCGTCTTCATTGCGGGAACCGCTCTCCTTACCATGTACCTTCCATTCCTTCAGGGAAAAATGGTTTCTTCAGAAGATATGATGGTATATGCTGCTCCACCGCCTGAAGCCATACAGATCCCTGATGCAATGCCTATGACAGCACGGGCAGTGGGAGGAGCAGGCGCCCCCCTTCCCCCGATGGTACATGAATTTGTCATGGCCTTCTTCCTTGGGGGTTGCCTGGTCTTATTGGCCTTAATCGTGTACGAAGCGATGCACTGGTTCCGCGATGAGCGGTATTAACATATTCCAATATAATTTTTCAGAAGCAGAAGGCCTGTCTCCCCGCTCTTTTCCGGATGGAACTGTACACCGTATATGTGATCCTTCTTGACTGCCGAGGAATACGAGACACCATAGATGGTTTCACAGAGCCGGTACTCGATCGGGCAGTCAACATAATAAGAGTGGACAAAATAGACATAATTGCCCTCCTCTATTCCAGAGAGGAGCGGATCATCCGGCATTGCATGATGAATGGTATTCCACCCCATATGTGGAACCTTCATTCCTGGCTGCGGCTGAAATTTGCGGACATGTCCGGGGATCAGCGAGAGTCCTTTGTGGTTCCCATGTTCTTCACTCTCATCCATCAGCATCTGCATTCCAAGACAGATCCCAAGGAGCGGAACATCTCTTGCAACTGAGAGGAGGCATTGCCTGAGAGGTGAGAGGCGCCCCATACCCTCAGAGAATGCACCAACACCAGGCAGTATAATGCCATCGGCAGATCGGATCTCATCTGGATCATGAGTGATGATCGGCCGTGCCCCTGCCTTCTCGATCCCACGAAAGACCGATCTGAGATTCCCAAGACCATAATCAATAATGGCTATCTTCGTCATCGTTTTCTCCCTTTTTTATCCTCCACGCACCGCTCTCAAACCAGTTCGGGGGGCGGCCGGTGGCTTCGGCGTATTCTGTAACAGCAGATCTCCACTCATCCCAGAGCTCCGGATAACGTCCTTCTATCATCCTGAGATGGGCAATATCGCTTGATGGGCACATATAACACCCGATTCGATCGAGGCCCGCTTCATAGAGTGTATTATATGGCGCCTTCTCCTGGAAGAGATAGAGCCAGACATGCAATGCATTCCAGTGCTGGATCGGGGCTGCCGAGAGCTGGTTGGGAACATTTGGGTTTCGCCAGACACGCCGGCTCTTCATCCGTCTGGCAGACTCGTATTTCCTCTGCCCGATGAGAGAGATGCATTCTCCAAATTCAAGTTCGATCAATCTCCTGACAGGATTCAGCTTGCATGCCTTACAACACCACCTGAAGTTGACTGCCGGAGGACCATGCCTTGAAAAACCTTCCCAGAAACCAGTTTCACCATCTCCCCTTAATACAGGGACGGAATAGCGATCTGAGACAGCCGAGATATTTTCAAGTGTTTCCGGGAACTCAAGACCCGTATCTGCAAAAAGCAAGGGAACAGACCCGATTGCCTTCAATGTAAGAAGGAGGGTTACAAGGCTGTCCTTTCCACCTGAATATGATACTGTGACCGGGAGATCTTCCTCTTCTGCAAGATCACGGATGAAGGTGATGGACTCCGCCTCCATTGTTGCAAGATATTCCCTGTTTGCATCCACCGCATCATCCCAGGTTGCAGGACCGGGGCAGCATACCTGTGGAGCATTCTTTCTGAGGCGGACGACCTGTCCGCGGGCAATACCCTGCCCCTCTTCTGCACCCATCTTTGCCCGCCCGACACCAATGCAGGTACCATCGTTTGTGAGGACAAATACCTCATCTCCCTTCTCTACATGGGATTCGATCAGAACAACTCCGGGTGCAAGAACACTTGAACCATCTTTGATGAATACAGCGGCAGCATCATCTACGATCACATATCGGAGCTTCGGAGCCATCAGGCGGGTGGCATCCGGGCGCGGGAGCACCTCCCATCTCCCTTCTCCCGGGAGGTACCGTATCGCACCGACGATTGCCCCGCCGACGATGATCTCCTCCATCCTGTCATCGTCCGGAACCTTGTTTAAAAGTGCGAGATGATCTTTTGGAATGAGCGGGGAGCCAAATGACTCCTCAAACAGATGGTTTATCAGTTCGATATCGGAGGGAAATGCCGGACGGAGATCTCCCGGGGGTGTAACTCCGACAAAACGCGTTTTCCCCCCACAGGCGCACCGTTTTCCAAGAACCGGTACATGGCATTCGTCACACCAGTGAAGGGGAACGGCACCAAGATACGGTGACTTCATCCCTATTCTATTATTGAGCATTGGTTAAATAGCGAAGCATCAGTTCATTCTGTACATATGGAAAACCATAATTTAGGAAACGATCATTATTGATCATGACAAACAAATGGCTGGAGTTACATCTACCGCGTTTGTATCATTCTTTGCGGGATAAGACGACGCATTGCCGTTGCACAAGGGGGGTTGTCCACCAGTGATCCGATTGCTGGCAACCACAATAGCCGCTTTTGTGGCATATCTCTTTTTGACTGCCGGATCAGGAACGATCATTCTCTGGTCCGAAAGTGAACTCATCATCGGTTGTATTCTTGCAATCATTGTTGGTATCGCCTCATACCGGATATTCTGCAGGACAGGAAGTGTCCGTATGGCAAACCCCATACGCCTCATTCTTCTGCCCGTCTATGCAATTATTCCGCTCTTCATCGAGATGGCACGGGCAAATATCGATGTCGCCATTCGGGTGATAACAGGAAATGTGAAGCCGGGGATTGTCAGGGTGAATACCGGGATGAAGACAGATCTCGGCATGCTGCTTCTTGCAAACTCGATCACCCTCACCCCGGGAACGCTCTCGGTTGAGATTGATGATGCAACAAAGCAGTTGTATGTGCATCTGATCAATGTCCCGGATGAACTCCGTGATAAGAAGGTGGTTGAGGCGCGTGAACTCTTCTCATTCTTTAATATACCTGGCTGGATCAGGAGGATTGCGGAATGAACGATATCTTCTTCATCGCAATTGCAGTTCTCGGACTTTTGATACTCTTTGCCGCACTGAGGCTTGCAATCGGGCCGACAGCACCGGATCGGGTTGTAGCACTCGATACAATCAACACACTGGTTGTCGGGGGGATGATTCTCCTTGCCGTCTATCTCGGGCAGACAATCTTTGTGGATGTGGCGATCGTGTATGCCCTCCTCTCATTCCTCGGAACCATCGCCATTTCGAAATATATAGGAGGAGAATTATGATTCAGACAGCAGCAATGATATGCCTTGGAATCGGCATCCTCTTCAATACCCTCGGAGTTATCGGTATCCTCAGGTTCCCGGATGTCTATACCCGTCTCCATGCAGAGACGAAGATGACGACATTCGGAACAATATTCCTGGCACTCGGGGTTATCATCTATGCCGGATGGATGTTGTCCGGGACAAACGACAGCCAGTACCTCACCCTTGCAATCCATACTGCAATCGCCGTTATTGCCCTTGCATTCACAAATGCAACCGGCTCGCATGCCATTGCACGGGCCGCACATAGAAGCGGGCAGCTGCCAGACCCCTCAGTTGTCGATCGCCTCGCGGAGGTGAAGTCCCGTGATTGAAATAATCCTTCACGCATTCATCCTAACCGGGATGATTGTATCAGCAATTCTGGTCTTTAAATTCAAGGACCTCATATCAGCGGCAGTCGCATTCGGGCTCTTCAGTTTCCTTCTGGCAATTGAATTCTATCTCCTTCAGGCACCCGATGTTGCCATTGCAGAAGCTGCCATCGGAGCCGGACTCACGACTGCAGCCTTCATGATAGCAATACGCGGCACCACAAAAACAGAGGGTGATGAGGCATGAAGAAGAAAGTTTCCATCATCATTACCATCCTGATGATCGGGATGCTCGGCGTGATTGTGAGCGGGCTTACCTTTGGCGATCCCGTTGATCATCCAATGGACCGGTATTTCATTGAGAACAGCCAGCAGCAGAGTGGTGCAAATAATGTTGTCACTGCTGTCCTCTTCGACTACAGGGGCTTTGATACCCTCGGAGAAGCGGCAGTGCTCTTTACAGCAGCTCTCGGTGCCAGCCTCGTTCTGCGAAGACGGAGGGAAGATTAATGCAGATGAGTTCTATCGTCAAAACAACAGCGGATATTCTCTTTCCGTTCATCCTGATATATGGATTTTATATTATTATCCATGGACATCTGACACCCGGCGGAGGGTTTCAGGGCGGTGCCATTCTCGCATCGGGAGTTCTCCTCCTCCTTCTGGCATACAGGTATACTGAGAGCACAAAAATTGTGAGGCAGGTGATGATGAAGACTTTGGAGTCAACCGGTCTCCTCCTCTTCATCATTGCTGCATTATCTGCAATGATGCTCGGTGCGGGATTCTTCTTTAACTGGTTATCACCAGGTGGATTCATCTTTGGTGATATCGTTGCATTTGGATCCGGTGTAGCAAACCTGAATACCGGAGGGCTGATCCCAATCATGAATATTGCAGTTGGCATTGAAGTCGTTGGAGCGATCAGCGTGATCCTGCTTGCACTCCTCTCTGGAATAAAGGAGAAGATCTGATGATCGAACAGATACCATACCTGGCTGTGGTCCTGATCGCAGGCATCGGAATCGCAACGATTCTCCTGAAGAAGAATCTGATCAAGATGATCATGGGGCTTGCGATCATCGAAGGTGCGGCAAACCTCTTCCTCGTTACCCTCGGGTACCGGGAAGGAGGGATCGCCCCCATCTTTACCAATGCTCCGGGTGGGGAGATGGTGCTCCCCACCGTGCAGGCGATGACCCTCACAAACATTGTCATCGGATTTGCGACAACAGCGCTTCTCCTCGCCTTTGCCATCATGATCTACCGAAAATATGGGTCAGTTGAGACGAACAACATCAGGAGGCTTCGGGAATGAGCCAATATGCAGCATTATTACTCGCCATACCCCTGCTCGCGGCATTTGCAATGCCACTCATCGGGTTGGCAGGCAAGAAGATGCGCAACTCATGGGCAATCATTGCGATGCTCGCAACTGTGGCAGCAGCCCTCCTTCTCGTCTGGGAAGTCCTGACACAGGGAACAATCGTCTACGCCTTCGGCGCCTTCGATCCTGCACAGGCAATACCATTTGATTCCGGCGGTGTGCCGATTCGGATCCTCTTTGTGATCGATGCGATGTCTGCATTCATGATCCTGACAGCAGCGATCATGATGTTTGCCGCCACGCTGTACTCGATCTCAAGTGAATCCGAACAGAGCGGACAGGACGGGTACTATGCCCTCCTCTTCCTGCTGATGGCGGGAATCTTTGGGATGGTCTCAACAGGGGATCTCTTCAACTTCTTCGTCTTCCTTGAGATCAACTCGCTTGCCGGTGCAGCACTCGCTGCATACCGTATCAAAGGCGGCGTTGCAGTCGAAGGAGGCCTGAAATATGCGTTCATCTCGACTGTTGCAGGCCTATTCTTCCTTATTGCAGTCGGAATGCTCTATGGCCAGTACAACTCACTTAATATCGCCTATATCGCCTCTGTGATCGATCTCACCGGCCTGTCACTTGTGGCAGTCGTCCTGATGGTCGTCTCGCTCGCGATGAAGTCGGGATCTGTTCCGATGCACTTCTGGACACCGGATACGTATTCAAGTGCACCGTCTTCAATTACAGCGCTCCTGATCGTCTCAAGCATGGCAAGCCTCTATGCAATCTTCCGGATTGCATTCAGCTTATTCGGCCTGACAATGAACGTGGTGACCGTCGGATGGGTGATCATCATCCTCGGTATCCTCTCGATGTTCATCGGCGTCTCGATGGCACTCCCGCAGAAGGATGTGAAGCGGCTGATGGCATACCACTCAGTCTCACAGATTGGATACATGCTTGTCGGACTTGGTGTCGGTCTCGCGGTGCTTGGTGATCAGCAGATGCTCGCACAGTTTGGGGTTGTCGCGATGGAGGGAGGGATCTTCCATATCATCAACTATGCCCTCTACAAGGGCCTCCTCTTCCTGATCGCAGGCGCAGTCATCTACCGGTGTGGAACCGCAAATCTAAATGATCTGGGAGGACTCGGCCATTCGATGAAATGGACGATGGGATTCTTTATCATTGCAGCACTTGCAATTGCAGGCATCCCGCCCTTTAACGGCTTTGCTTCCAAACTGATGATCTATGAATCGGTCTTCATATTCAACCCCTTCATCGCGGTGATCGCTATGGTGGTCTCGATCATGACGCTGGCGTCTTTTGTCAAGGTCTTCCATTCGATGTTCATGGGACCAAAGCTGCCGCAATATGAGGCGGTGAAGGAAGTGCCGATGCCGATGCTCATTGGAATGGGACTTCTTGCTGTTCTGATCATACTCTTCGGGCTCTTCCCGGATCTCGTTGTGAATACGCTCGTTGAACCCGCCGCACTGGCACTTATCGACAAAACCGGCTATATCGCCTCTGTCATGGGAGGTATCTGATATGGATATTACAGCAACCCTTATCACCGGAACGGGATTCTGGAATCCGCTCATCTGGATTCTGGCATTTCTGATCACATTCATTGTGGCATACCTGATATGGAGGAGCGGGAATTCAACATACCAGAAAGGGACAGAACAGGTAAAACCATACCTCTCGGGCAATGCAGAGCCTGAGAAGAACGCGGTGCATATCCGCGGTGGAAACCTCTACTGGGGATTTACCGAGGGGTTGAAAGGGTATTATTCCCGCCTGATACCCCTCCATACGGGTGACCTGAATGACTATATGCTCTGGTACTTCGGTGTCATAATTGCCGTCTTCGCACTGGTGGTGATCTTCCTATGACACTCTCTCCATCTTTCAAACGATCGCTCTGGGTATTCCACTTCAATTCTGGATCCTGCAATGGATGTGATATCGAGATCGTGGCAACGATCACCCCCCGCTATGATCCTGAACGTTTCGGCGTGAGACTTGTTGGATCTCCAAAGCATGCGGATGTCCTCCTCGTTACAGGACCTGTGACAAAGAAGATGGCACCGAGGCTTAGGCGTGTATACGAACAGATGCCTTCACCAAAGATTGTTATGTGTATCGGATCATGTGGGCAGTCCGGCGGGGTCTTCTATGATTCATATAACCTGGATGGCCCTGTCGATGATGTCATCCCTGTGGATGTCTATGTCCCCGGTTGTCCGCCCCGGCCTGAGGCGATCATCTACGGTGTCGTGACCGCACTCACAAAACTTGAACGGATAGAACGAGGTGAAGAATGAACGAGACTATACTGACACCACAGGAACTGATCGACCGGTTCACCACAACATTTGGTGATTCGGTATCTGATCCCAAAATTCAGATCAGGGCAGAAGGTGTAAAGAAGATCCAGAATTTCAATATCTGGATGACCATCACCCGTGAATCATTGAAGCCGGCAATCTCTATGTTAAAGGAGATCACGTACCCGCACCTTTCGGTTATTTCAGGCTGGGATGTTGGAGAGGAGCTTCGCATGCAGTACATCTTCTCGATCTACTTCGGTGAGAGGCATGGGGAGTACATGGTGATCCTGACGGTGCCCCTTAAAAAAGATGACCTCGTGCTCCCGACCATCAGCGACCTCATCCCGGGAGCCCTCTTCACAGAGCGGGAGAAGCAGGAGATGTTCGGGGTGACAATTCAGGATATTCCGGATGGAAGGCGCCTCTTCCTTCCTGAAGACTTCCCTGAAGGCGTCTATCCGCTCAGAAAGGACGAGACCGGGGTTCCGGATTCGATGATCAAGCATCTCTGGCAGGTGAAACGTCCAACTGATCGGCCGGCACCACCGGTGACCGAGAAGGAAGAAGAACCAAAAGCCGGTGCCGGAGAGACGAAGGTGAAGAGAGAAGAGAAGACAGGTGAAAATCCACCTTCTGAAGAGAAGAAACCTGAAGCGGAGGTGAAGTCGGATGAGTGAAGGAACTCCAACAAAGAAAGCGCCCTATGTCGTTCCGATTGGCCCGATACATCCGGCACTCAAAGAGCCAGTCCAGTTCCTCTTTGATATGGAAGGGGAGGTTGTCAAAAAGGCGGATTTTGCCCCGGGACAGGCACACCGTGGGATCGAATGGATGGGAATGCGCAGAAATCCGATCCAGATCATCCACATGACCGATCGGATCTGTGGAATCTGCGGTGTCACCCACTCATTTGCTTTTGCAAGGGCAATCGAACAGATCGTCGATATCGAAGTCCCGGCACATGCCGAATACATCAGGGTGATCATCGCCGAGTTTGAGCGGATCCAGTCCCATCTCCTCTGGGCCGGTGTTGCGGCTCATGAACTCGGGTTTGACACCCTCTTCTATCTCGCATGGCGTGTCCGCGAAGAGGCGATGGATGTGATCGAGTACATCACCGGTAACCGGGTCAACTATGGGCTGATACAGGTCGGCGGTGTAAGGCGGGATATTACCCCGGAACAGCACCCGACTATTCAGAAATGCCTTGACGGGTATCGCGATCTGCTCGGGAAGATGCTGAATCTCTTCCTCAAGGATACCACAATTGCAATCAGGTGCAAAGATTGCGGCCTCCTATCGTTTGAAGAAGCGCGGAACCTCTGCACAGTCGGTCCAACCGCACGGGCATCAGGTGTTCCAAAGGATGTGCGGGTGGATTATCCATACTCGGGATACGGGGATCTCGACATCTCCCCGATCCTGCCAACTGCCTATGGGGGCGAGATCAACGGGGATGTCTATGACAGGATCGTTGTGCGTCTGCTTGAGGTTGCACAGTCTGTTGAGATCATCGAGACCTGCCTCAAAGAGATGCCGGAGGGGCCGATCCTCTGGGAGCCGAAGCTTCCAAAGCTCCTCTCTGCCTGCAAAAAGGCCCATGGTGAGGCGGTCGGTCGGCACGAGGCTCCACGTGGCGAATGCCTCCACTATGTGGCAATGGACGGCAATGAAGCTCCCGCAATGTGGAAGGTGAAGGCATCCAGTTACAGCAACCTCCATTCATGGATTCCGATGCTCGAAGGCGAACAGCTTGCTGATGTCCCGATCATCGTCGCATCCATTGATCCCTGCCTCTCCTGCACTGACAGGGTCGCTGTAGTCCGTGGTACAAAACGGGATCTGATGACAAAGGAAGATCTCCATCGGCTCTCGGTTGAGAAGACACGGAGGATTCAGGAATGCTGAGTCCTGAGACCATTCTGGTCACCATTCTGGCTGCATTCGGCCTCTCGATCATCGGGATTGCTCTTGGGCTCATCCTCCTTGGGGTCGATCGAAGGATCTCTGCCCGGATGCAGGCCCGGATCGGCCCCCCGCTCCGGCAGCCGTTTATTGATCTGAAGAAATTACTCTCGAAAGAGAATATCATCCCCGAGAATGCGATCCCATCGCTCTTCAATGCCGCTCCGATCGTGGCGCTCGCCTCATCGATTGTGGTGCTCCTGTACCTCCCGATCGGCTCGATGATGCCGATCCTCGATGGCTATGGCGATCTGATCCTGGTGATGTACCTGCTTGCGGTTCCGGCACTTGCGATGGTTGCCGGAGGGTTTGCCTCCGGATCACCATATGCAACTGTTGGTGCACAGCGTGAGATGGTGAGCATGATCGCATACGAGCTCCCGCTAGCCTCTATTGTTATAGCGGTCGCCTGGCTCCTCTATTCATCGGGAGTTGCTGATCCCTTCGCACTTTCAAGTATTGTGGCAAACCCGATCTGGACTCTGGTCGGACCCCTCGGGATAGTGGGGCTCTTCATTCTGCTCCTCACCTTCGCCTGGGTCTCGCCAGCCGAACTTTCAAAGATCCCCTTCGACACGCCTGAAGCAGAGACCGAGCTTGCCGGAGGAGTGCTTGTCGAGTACTCAGGGAAAAACCTCGGCCTCTTCACGATTGCACAGGGTGTGAAGACGCTCGTGATGGGCGGGCTTGCAGTTGCAATCTTCTTCCCCTGGAATCTCTCACCACTGCTTGGGCTTACAGGCTATGTCGCCCTTGCAGTGGATGCTACGTTCTTCTTCGCAAAGGTGATTCTCCTGATGATCGTCTCGGTTACGGTGATCAGGACAGGGCTTGCAAGGTTTCGAATTACCCATGTCGTCACCCTCTTCTGGGTATGGCTTGGATTGGCCGGGCTCTTTGGCCTTTCGCTTGTGATCCTTGATTCGGTGCTGAGGGGGGTCTTCTAAATGGCACTTCCGATGATCCGGGAGATCTTCGCACAGGTCTTTAAGATACCCGCGACAAACCCCTTCCCGGCACGGTTCCTCCCGCCATCAGTAACCGAGTTTCTGAAGAAGGTGGGTGCGGGCGAAGCCACAATCAACCCCCCGGTTGCGACACCCCCAAATTTCCGCGGCAAGATCGTCTATGACCGGGACGGCTGTATCGGATGCAATCTCTGTATACGGGTCTGCCCGGCACATGCAATCGAGTTCATCCCTGAGACGAAACGGATCAGGATTTATGTGGCACAGTGCATCTTCTGTTCACAGTGTAATGACATCTGCCCAAAAGGCGTCCTCACCATGAGCCCGGAGTTTCTGCTCGCAACCGAGGACCGGTTTGCCGAAAGCCAGATTGTGGAATAAGGAAGATTATTCCTCCAGAATCCATTTTTTATTAGTCATTTCTCTTTTATCACTGGGAAACCAGATGTCTCCTATCTGCTGGCATCCGTGATCATGAAATCCGGCAGGGCGTCTCTATGATCAATAGCTATTTGATTTGAGAACACAAGGATAGAATAATGAAAATCAATTGCCTTATTGAGAAAGACGAGGATGGCTACTACTATGCCTCGATCCCATCGCTGCCAGGTTGCTTTACTCAGGCAAAGACCTATGAGGAGTTATTAAGGCGGCTTGATGAAGCGATATCACTCTACCTCGAAGTGAATGAATGCCCCGAGCCAGACGAGATACGTGAGTTTGTGGGGGTTCAGGCCATTGAAATTAACTCCTGTTAAAGCCGGGAGAGTTATAAAATTGCTCGAGGAAACAGGCTTTTCATGTGTCAGGCAGAAGGGGAGCCATATCATTATGAATCACCCGGATGGTAGAACTATTGTCATACCGGACCATCAGGGAGAAGAATTGGGAAGGGGTATCCTTAGATCAATTATTCGCCAGGCAGGACTCACACGAGAAGAGTTTATTCAAATTTTGTCAAAATAGCTTTATTCCTGCTTTTCCATCTATACCTTAACGAGTTTTCAAAGCCTCTCCAGAGAGGCATACTCTCCTTTTTTCAGAACTTCAATGAGCGCCTCAGCTGCATTCTGTACAGCAGGCGAGAGCCCTTCGCCCGTCTCGATGGTTTCCGGCTGGATCCCGATGAAGAGGATCTCAGGAATGTCAGATGACAGGTAGTGAATGAGGTGGGAGAGCGGCAGCATATGGGTGCCGATGCTCGTATCATCGATCTGATCGGGAGGGATGATCCTGATACTGCCTGCGGGAAGACCCATCTCCGCAGCATCCACAATAATAAGAAGCTCCGGCTTTTCACGCCGGATTGGAGCCGTGAAGTTCTCTGGTGCCGTTCCGCCATGAAATGCTCTCATTCCATCTGAAGAGAAGCAGTTTGGAGAGAAACTATCGGCTATCCAACAACCGACACCATCATCTGAGAGAAGCATGTTACCGACGCCAAGGAGGATCATCATTGTAGATAGATCTCCTCCTCAGACTACATCAACCTGCTTTTTTCAGCAGGAAGAGAAGCAGGCTACTCAGGAGAGGATCCGGAATGGGAAGAGAACAGCCCCTCTTCAGGGAAGAAACCAAACTCCGGACGATATCCTTGTCTGAGGAATAAACGGATGGCTGCCTGCCGCTCATTCTCATCCTGAGTATCAAGACTCCCAATTGACGCATTTACTCCCATTTCAGGCTCACATCCAGGATTATCATTTCCTTTTCATCTATCACAAACATTGTAGTGCTCCGGCAACAGATCGCGAAGCAAGTGGACAGGTACCCATGATGATCCTTCCAGCTCACCACCTGTTGCATGTACTCTCTTCTCTCTTTTGGTCCACATGAGTGAATCCCAAAGAATGTGAGGAAGAGAGAGCAAATTCCAAACAGTGTTAGCTTTTTCCTAAAGAACCGTGATTCCAGAGAGAACAAGTATGAGTATCGCAGCTGAATTTTTATGTGAAAAAGGCTACAGAAGGAACAAACCATGCCGCGAGTATGGAGAGAAGTACACAATCAAGGATTAAATGAGGCCCTTTTCAACTCCTCGAAGCACCTATGCTGCGCGTATTCCAATTCAGTGAGTATATAGAAATAAAAACCAATTTTGAGAGTCATTTAAAGGTCATTCTCCGATTAAAAGAAAAAGTGTACGATAACTTCATAATCTGATATGCAAACGAAGTGATTGTCCCAGATGATGATGGGGGGAGGTGAAATATCCTCATGGCATACGAAGCACCGGCTAAGAAGGGTAAGGAAGCAGCTGTTGAGAACAAGTCAAAAGACAAGAAGGGAGGCAGGAAATAATCCTTCCCTTCATCTCTTTTTTGATAATTACATTTTTTAACGATATTTGAATATAGAGAGAAGAGTATTTCATTGTATCATTTTTCAACAGGTTCCTCGGAGAGAATGTACCTGGCAGTACCAGAAGAAACGAATACAAAAGGGATGCGCCGACCGGGACTCGAACCCGGGTTTAGGCGTTGGCAACGCCTAGTGATAACCACTACACTATCGGCGCACTTCGGACATCTCTGCCCTGCGACCTTACTTTATAGGAATTATCCGTATTTATTCATATCGATCTTTCCTCGATTGGTGGTTATTCACAGACCTGACGAATGACAGGATCGATCCGATGACCATGCAATGAGAGATCAGACGATTGAGTAGAACAAATAGCATCGCCTCTGAAATATCGTCATCTTAATAGGAAAGCACCACTAACCTTGAAGAAATGATCCCCCTGATCATCGACTTCAGCAGGAAGAAAGTCGTCATCTTTGGCGGAGGTTCGGTATCTGCCAGAAAAGCACGTTATTTTCTGGATGAAGCAGATCTCACCATAATCAGCAGAAGCTTCACGGATGCTCTTTCCCAACTTCCGGTGAGGCGGATTATAGCCGATACAGGGGCTTTGAGCAACAAGGAAATACACTCCTATATTGATGGTGCATTTCTGGTCATTGCTGCACTCTCAGAGAGAGAAGAGAATAACCGCATCGGTATGCTGGCTGCCCGGGCAGGAATCCTCTTCAACAACGCAGATGGAGATATGGGGGATGTGATCATCCCCTCGATCGTCTGTGGTCGCCACCTGATAGCCGGATTCTCAACCGGGGGCGAAAGCCCGGCAGTCAGCAGGCATCTGAGGGAACATTTCGAAGAGATTACACCCGAAATTGATGCGATGATCGATCTTCAGCAGATACTCCGTGATGCCCTGAAAAGAATGGATCTGACACAGGGAGAAAGAGCCAGGCGGCTGACAGCAGCAATCCGGGATCCGGCGATACGGAAAGGAATGCTTGACGACAGAGAGAGAACAATTGAGATTGCGATGTCGAGGTATTGCCATGAATGAGGGGCTCCTGGCTCCAATCGCTATTGCAGGGCTTGATCACCATACGGCAACCCAGAACGAACTTGAGGCATTCAGATTTCCTGACGATGAGGACTTTATCAGGCAGGCACGCTCCCGGTATAAAGGTGTCCTCCTCCTCCAGACATGTAACCGTGTTGAGGTACTTGTGCAGGGAGATCCTGACGATCTCGCCCGTTTTATGCAGAGTATCGGAAGAAACAGGTTTACCATCCATCACGGCCTTGGCGCCCTCCGACACCTCCTCGGACTTGCTGCTGGCATCAATTCCATGATAGTCGGTGAAGACCAGATCCTTGGCCAGATGCGCCAGGCTCTCCTCACTTCAACCGAATATGGGGGGAACAGCCAGATCATTGATATCTGCATCAATACGGCGATCCATTTCGGTGTGACAGTCAGACAGAAGACGATGATCAACCGTGGATCGGTCTCTATCGGATCGGCTGCTGTCCGGCTAGCAGAAGATCTTCTGGGCACATTGAAGAAACGGCATATCCTTGTTGTTGGTACCGGTGAGATGGGCAGGCTTGTTACAAAAGCCCTTCAGGAGAAGGACTTAACAGCAATTTATGTAACAAACCGGACATATGAGCGGGCGGTTGAACTGGCTGAAGAGATCGGTGGCAAAGCAGTCACTTTCAAGGATCTCTTTCCATTCATCCTGCTCTCGGATGTGGTCATCTCATGTACAGCAGCACCCCACCCGGTAATACGTCACGACGAACTTGAAAAAGCAATGCAGGGGAGAACCTGGCCCCTTGATACCGTGCCAAAGCCTCTGGTCGTCGTTGATATCGCCCAACCCCGTGATACCGAGGATTCAATAAGGGAGATCCCCGGTGTCCATCTGTACACAATTGATGACCTGAGATCAATATCCGATGAAAATCTTGCTGCACGACAGAGCGAGGCAGATACAATCCGTTCACTCATAGAAGCAGAAATTGGAACATTCATCCACAGGATCAATCGGGCAGCTGCAAACGACACCATCGCCACCCTCCATACCTGGGCTGAAGCGATCAGGATCAGGGAACGGGACAAGGCAATTAACCGGCTTGGTCCGGCAGATCAAAAAACAATTCAGATCGTTGATGATCTCACCCGTGTACTGACCGGTAAGATACTTGCCGATGCTACAATGGCAATCAGGGTAAGTGCAGAACAATGCGATCTGGATACTGCAGGGATGATCGTTGATGCAATAACAAAAGGTGAGAAGATATGTTTCCGGAAACACGATTAAGAAGACTGAGAACGCGCCGAATCCAGCCATTGGTGAGGGAGACACAGGTATTGACAACCGATCTCATTGCACCGCTTTTTATTGATGAAACACTTTGTGAGCCCTCTCCGATTAGCTCAATGCCCGGCCAGTTCCGCTTCCCTCCTGATGGCATCGCGGATGTCGTCCGGCGCCTGTATGATACGGGAATCAGAGGTGTGCTCCTCTTTGGAATTCCAAAAACAAAAGACTCCATCGGTTCATCAGCATATGCAGAGGCTGGAGTTATACAGAACGCGGTGAGATCGATTCGGTCGAAGGTTCCAGATATGACGATCATCACCGATGTCTGCGCATGCGAGTACACCGATCATGGTCACTGCGGGATTCTGACAGATGATGGTTTGGATCTCGATAATGACCGATCGCTTGCATTGATGGCAAAAATTGCGATCAGCCATGCAGAGGCGGGGGCTGATGTGGTTGCACCTTCCTGTATGCTTGACGGCCAGGTGAAAGCAATCAGAGAAGCACATGATGCCAAAGGGTTCTCGGAAACCCCCATCCTCTCCTATTCGACAAAATTCTCCAGTGCCCTCTATGGGCCATTCCGTGAAGCTGCTGACTCCTGTTATACCTGCGGTGATCGGACCACCTACCAGATGGATCCGGCAAATGCACGGGAGGCACTCAGGGAATCCAGAATAGATTCTGAGGAAGGGGCGGATATGCTGATGGTCAAGCCTGCCGGGTTGTATCTTGACATCCTCAAAGATATACGATCTCTTGGCCTCCCTGTTGCGGCATATCAGGTGAGCGGCGAGTATACAATGATAAAAGCAGCCGCCATGAATGGATGGATTGATGAAAGAAAAGTTGTACTTGAATCCCTGACCTGCATCAAGAGGGCAGGGGCGGATTTGATCATAACGTATTTTGCAGAAGATGCAGCGAGGTGGTTAGATGAGAAGTGAAGCACTATTTAAAAAAGCAGAAAAGCTCCTCCCGGGAGGGGTAAGCAGCCCTGTCAGGGCGATCAAGCCATACCCATTCTATACGAAATCAGGAAAAGGCGGACGAATCATAACAGAAGACGATAGAGAACTCATAGACTGCTGCCTTGGGTATGGTCCCCTGATCCTTGGACACGCACATGATACAATAAAAGATGCCATTCAGAAGCAGCTTGATCGCGGCTGGCTCTATGGAACACCGGCTGAACAGGAGATCGAAATGGCTGAGCGGATCATCCGCGATCAACCCGGCGTTGAGATGGTACGCTGTGTCTCAAGCGGATCAGAAGCCACAATGGCAGCAATCAGGCTGGCACGCGGTTTTACGCAGAAGAAAAAGATTCTGAAGATTGAAGGGGGATTTCACGGCGCTCATGACAGTGTCCTTATAAAGGCAGGATCTGGTGCAACTACACTTGGAATTCCGGATTCTGCCGGAATTCCTGTCGGTGTCGCAGAATTCACGCGGCAGGTACCGTATAATAATCCTGAGGCACTTGATCAAATCCTCTCTGACGATCCTGATATTGCCGCATTCATCCTTGAGCCGGTGATGGGGAATATCGGACCAATTCTACCTGAAGAGAACTACCTGAAAGATGTTCGTGCGATCACACAGGAACACGGTGTCCTCCTTATCTTTGATGAAGTGATCACCGGATACCGGCTTGGCATCGGCGGTGCTGCACAGGAATATGGCATTACACCTGACCTGACCACACTGGGAAAGATCATCGGAGGCGGACTCCCAATCGGAGCGTTTGGAGGAAGAAAGGATATCATGGAGATGATCGCACCAGCAGGACCCGTCTACCAGGCAGGAACTTTCAGCGGCAATCCACTCTCCCTTGCTGCCGGGATCGCGACCATCGATTATCTGAATGCTCACCGTGAAGAATATCATCGGGCAGAAGAGCGCACCCGTGTAATCGAAGAGAGTCTTCCCTCATCTGCGGAGGGATCGTTTGTCAGGACACAATCCATCTTCAAATATTTCTTCAGAAGCGATCCGCCATCAAATTATACAGAGGCAAAAGAGAGCGATACAAATGCATTCGGAGTATTCTGGAAGGCTGCGCTTCAGAATGGGGTCTTCCTCCCTCCGGCACAGTACGAATCAAATTTCCTCTCATTTGCACATACTGACGAAGATATCGAGACAATTGCCGGAGTCTACCATTCATGCCTTCCATAATCAGGATAGGCACACGTGCAAGTGCCCTTGCTCGAAAGCAGACTGAGATCGTCTCCAAACTCCTTCTGAAGAATGGGATTGAATCAGAGAGTATCATCATCAAAACAGAAGGCGATGCACAGACCGGTGTCCCTCTTCACGAGGTTGGGGGGCAGGGGATTTTTGTCAGGGCACTTGATGATGCGATCCTCCGGGGTGAGATTGACTGTGCGGTTCATAGTATGAAAGATATCCCGGCAGCCCGCCCAGACGGAATTACTACCGCTGCTATTCTCCCCCGAGATCCTCCTAATGACTATCTTGCGTTCGATATCCCGCTTGATGAGATCTCCTGTATCGGAACCTCCAGCACACGGAGGAGGGCACAACTTCTCCGCCATGACCCCGGGTATGAGATCAAGGAGCTCAGGGGCAATATCGACACACGAATTCGAAAGCTGAAATCCGGTGAATACGATGCAATTATGCTTGCAGAAGCAGGACTTGCCCGAATGTCAATTCATTTAAATGGAATCAGGCTCCCGACAAGCCACTTTGTCCCGGCCCCAAACCAGGGAACAATTGCTGTGGTGAGTCGGAATGATCCAGAGATAGCCGATCTGATTCGGCCACTCGATCACCCGGCTACCCACATGGACACAGAGATCGAACGTGCAGTGATGGAAGAGGTTGGAGGCGGCTGTTTTACTCCGCAGGGAATCTATTGTTATAACGGTTCCCTGATCGCAGAGATCCTTTCACTTGATGGAAAGAGGCATGTCCGAATGGAAGAGCATGTGAGGAGTAGTGATGATGCACGCAGGATTGGATCAGAGCTTCGTGATCGCTCTTTGAATCTTATTCTTGAAGCAAAAGAGAAACTGGGGTTGAAATAACCATGACCGGAATCGTATATCTTGTCGGATCGGGGCCTGGCGGCCTTGGCTTATTGACATTTCGAGCGCGTGAAGTGATTGATTCGGCTGAGGTGATCCTCTACGATCAACTGCCCGGAGATGAGATCCTTGCAACATTACCGGAGACGGCTGAGAAGATCAACTGCGGAAAGTTCGGTGGATCCCATACCCTGAAACAGGAAGAGATCGAGAGCCTCATGGTGGACAGGGCACAAAAAGGCAAACGTGTTGTCAGGCTGAAAGGAGGGGACCCATTTGTCTTTGGCCGTGGTGGAGAGGAGATGGAAGTTCTGAGAGAACATAATATCGCTGTTGAGGTTGTCCCCGGGATTACGAGTGCAGTAGCTGTTCCCGGGTGTGCAGGGATTCCAGTTACACACCGGAGCCACGCAAGCCAGGTTACATTTCTGACAGGGCATGAAGACCCGACAAAAGAAGAATCTGCAATAGACTGGGGATGGCTGGCACGGTCACCAGGCACCATCGTAATCCTGATGGGAGTGAAGAATCTGGGCATGATCACCAGATCACTTATCGAGCATGGAATGACAGCTGAGAATCCGGTTGCCATTATTGAACGGGGCTTCCGCCCTGATCAGCGTGTAACAATCGGAACTCTTTCAGATATTGCTGAAAAAGCCAGAGAAGCCGGGGTAAAGCCACCCGCAATCATCGTGATAGGAGGGGTCGTCTCCCTGTATCGTGATGGAAGCGAGGGGGCGTGGAGCAGAAGCTGAAACTTCTTTTTATTCCTTTATAACTATTGAAATATATGGGGCAATAAAAGACCGTCGATTAAATAATTAAACAAACATATTTTAATTTTAAAACAGGAAATACCTTTATGAGAACGCAGGTTGATAGGTGAAACCATGAGATTAATACCATCCATAATCATCATGCTCATGCTCTGCATTTCAACTGCAGGAGCATATTCATTTCAGGTTGTCGGATCGGAAATAATGTCATCAAGTAGTCCTTTTGGGCTTGTTGAGAGTGGAGGATATGTGGATTCTGAACTTTACAGAATTTCGCCTGTCATAACTCCAATACAAGGGCCTCTTACAGCTGGCCCTCCGGATAACCCGGGCAAATCGGGCAGTGCACCCGGACAGTCAGGAGACGCACCAGGGAGCTCAGGGAATTCAGGAGACTCATCAGCAAACTCAGGAGGGAACTCAGGGAGCTCAGGTAACTCGGGCAGTGCACCCGGACAGTCAGGAGACGCACCAGGGAACTCAGGAGGGAACTCAGGGAGCTCAGGTAACTCGGGCAGTGCACCCGGACAGTCAGGAGACACACCAGGAAACTCAGGCAATGCACCCGGACAGTCAGGAGACGCACCAGGAAACTCAGGCAATGCACCCGGACAGTCAGGAGACACACCAGGAAACTCAGGCAATGCACCCGGACAGTCAGGAGACGCACCAGGGAACTCAGGCAGTGCACCCGGACAGTCAGGAGACACACCAGGAAACTCAGGCAATGCACCCGGACAGTCAGGAGACGCACGCGGGGACTCTCGGAGTGCAAGGGGACAGTCAGGGGAC
>WPCG01157385.1_pt1 | contig 40036 bp, 39 predicted proteins | sample 5403311 | NCBI WGS metagenome assembly WPCG01 (sample SAMN12869467, study PRJNA574797) | sludge metagenome | isolation source: wastewater treatment of Control | place: China:Beijing | collected 2019-05-17
CGCCAACCTGGTCGAGAAGAAGCTGCACGCGCTGGGCCACCACACTTACCTGCTCGACGGTGACAACGTGCGCCACGGGCTGAACAAGGACCTCGGCTTCACCGACGCCGACCGCGTCGAGAACATCCGCCGCGTGGCCGAAGTCGCAAAGCTGATGGTGGATGCCGGCCTCATCGTGCTCACCGCCTTCATCTCGCCCTTCAAGTCCGAACGCCGTATGGCGCGCGGCCTGGTCGAAGAGGGTGAGTTCGTCGAGGTCTTTGTCGACACCCCGCTCGAAGTCGCCGAGGCACGCGACGTGAAGGGCCTCTACAAGAAGGCCCGGCGCGGCGAGCTGAAGAACTTCACTGGCATCGACTCGCCCTACGAGGCGCCGGAAGAGCCTGAACTGCGCCTCGACACCACCCGGCTTGACCTCGACGCGGCGGCCGACACCGTGCTGGCATGGCTCGAGGCGCGGGGAATGCTCGTGCGTTGAATCGAGCATTGAGCAAGGATGGGGGCGACCCCACCCTTGCCCTCAGTTACTGAGACTGCGCGTAATCGGCGCACATCTCGCACAGCAGGTCGAAAAGCGTTTCAAGTTCCTTGCGTCCGGTGTTCATCATCGGCTCCTTCCGATTCGCGGCGACAAGTGGGGCGCGCGCCTGTCGAACAAGCCCGGGTGGCCTCGTCCCTGCTCCTGCAAGCCCCATCCCGCTAGAGGCAGCTTACGTCGCTCGCTCAGGAGAGGCCAATCGAAACGCATCATCGCGCCGATTGGCCTCGGCAATGCCCGTCCGGAAGCACGAGACAGCTCAGGAGGCCCGACGCGTCAGGCACCAGCCGAGCAGCCCCGCAGCGATGAGCACGAGGACGCCGGGCTCGGGGACGGGGGCGACGAACTCGGTCAGCGGTGTCATCGTGCCGGTAAAGCGTCCTTCCTCGGCAAAACGCAGGCCGGTGATGAAGGCCAGCGGGTTGGCCGGGTCCAGTCCGGCGGTGGTCTCGATCCCGAGCACGCGGAAGCGGTCGACGCCGTCGTCATCGAACACGAGTTCTTCGCCGCCAAGGATGTTGGTCTTGAAGGGCACCCACGCGCTGCCGTCCCAGAGTTCGATATCGTAGAGCGAGTCGCCGATCCCGGTCGGGAGCAGCACGGCGCGGATCAGCGGGTCGCCAGCGCCGATGGCATAGTCGTAACCGACAGCCACGAGCGGATCTATGAAGATGATCTCGTCGGGAGTGACGCGCTCGATGGTGAACTTGAATACCGTATCGCCGGTCGGGTCGATTCCGCCGCTGGGCAGGTAGACACCGTCCGGCGCCCCTTCGGGCAGCAGCATGAAGTCGAAGAAGCTGCGCGAGCGGCTCAGGATGTTGGCGTTCGACACCGGCGCGGATTCGTCGCGGCGGTCGATCAGGCTGACCTCGACCGAGTACATCTTGTCGCCGCTCAGCAGGGTGCCGAGATCGGCATAATCGCCGATCCGGAACGAGGACACATCGGGCGCCATGAAGCTGCGGCTGAACAGGATGTCGCCAGAGATGGAGTCACCGGGCTTGTAGTCCAGGCTCCATATCTGCACCCGCACGCTGTCGTGGCTCGAATCTTCATAGACCCCCCAATTGAAGGTCATGTCCTCGCCACTGCCGCTGACACGCATGTTGGAGACGAAGGGCAGCACAGTTGCGCCTTCGATGGAGGGCAGGGTGCCGACAGCGGCATATGCATCCGTCGGGTCGCTCCGACCGAACAGGCTCCAGCCGGCCGTGCTGGGGTTGTAGGGCACGTTCTCACCCAACTCGGCATTGAAGAACAGCATGCCGTCCCCGACCGAGCGCGCATACTGGTTCGGCGCGACGGTGACCGGATCGTAGACGAGACTGGTGTAGTGCACACCGTCCTGGGTGGCGATGATCTGGGTGGCGGCGCTGGGTGTGGAGCCTGGATTGGGGGTGACGTTCAAGGCGCCGATCGTCTGCCTTACGCCGGCGAAGATGCGTACGGAGTTGTCGCTGCGATTGTCCAGGAAGTGATAGCTGTCGCTGACGGTGATGGCGGCGTCCGCCGTGCTCGCCTGCAGCAGGCAAAGGCTCATTGCCGCCGTCAGGGCTACCCTCTGCGGCGATAAGCTGTTTCTTGTGTTCATGCGAGTCTCCTGCGGGTTGTTGTTTTGTAGGTGTCCGGTGTTCGCCCGGACAGAGTGGTCGAAGCAATTTTTGTGCGAGTGGTATATCCCGCTGGCAAGTCGCAGCCGGCTGTGATCGACGCCGAGTTGGGGCGGGCATGTGTAAGGAATGCCGACACTTTCCCGGCGGCAGGAAGTTTCGATGCCAATCAGTTCGGTGGAGCAGCTCACGGGCGCAGCGGCGCAGGCCATCGATTCCGCTGATACCCCGGCAGATCCGAGTGCAGTCTCCTTCGGGCCCTCGCGGCGGGCGCTGCTACTGCAGGGGGGGGCGCGGCGGCCACGCTCTGCTAGAATCGCCCGCCATGAGCTATCAGGTCCTTGCGCGCAAGTGGCGGCCGAAGTCCTTCGGTACGCTGGTCGGTCAGGAGCACGTGGTGCGTGCGCTGTCGCATGCGCTCGCCACCGGCCGTCTGCATCACGCCTGGCTGTTTACGGGCACGCGCGGTGTCGGCAAGACGACGATCAGCCGCATTCTGGCCAAGGCGCTCAACTGCGAGACTGGCATCACCCCCGAGCCGTGCAACACCTGCGACGCCTGTCGCGCGATCGACGCCGACCGCTTTCCCGATTACGTCGAGATGGATGCGGCTTCGAACCGTGGCGTGGACGATATGGCGGCGCTCCTCGACAAGGCGGTGTATGCGCCGGTGCAGGGGCGCTACAAGGTGTACATGATCGACGAAGTGCATATGCTCACCGGGCATGCCTTCAACGCCATGCTGAAGACGCTCGAGGAGCCGCCCGAGCACGTCAAGTTCATCCTCGCCACCACCGACCCGCAGAAGATCCCGGTAACGGTGCTGTCGCGCTGCCTGCAGTTCAACCTCAAGCAGATGCCGCAGGGGCATATCGTCGAGCACCTCACGCGCATCCTGCAGGCTGAGCAGGTGTCATTCGAGCCTGGTGCATTGCGCCACCTCGCCAAGGCGGCGAACGGCTCGATGCGAGATGCGCTGTCCCTGCTCGACCAGGCGATCGCGCATGGCGCGGGCAAGGTCGAGGAGGAGCAGGTTACCCACATGCTGGGCACGGTGGGCGACGACCATCTGTACGCGGTGCTCGATGCCCTGGTCGCGGCTGATGTCCCTGCGCTGCTGCGAGTGGCTGATGGCATGGAGGCGCGCAGCTTGGCCTTCGATGCAGCCCTGCAGTCGCTGGCGACGCTGCTGCACCGCATTGCCCTGGCGCAGTTTGCGCCCGAGGCGATCACCGACGAACTCGAGCGCGCGCGCGTGGCGGCCTACGTGCAGGCCTTCGATGCCGAGTTCCTGCAGCTTGCCTATCAGATCGCCATCCACGGCCGTGACGAGCTACCGCTTGCGCCGGATGAGTACACCGGCTTCACGATGACGCTGCTGCGCCTGCATGCATTCCGTCCCGAGCAACCCGCAGCGCTCGGTGGGCCGGGCGTGGCGCCTGGGGGTGGTGGCTTGGCGCGGGCGGTGCCTGCGTCGGCGAGCCCGGCGCCAACGGTGTCCGCGTCGGTTGCTGCGGCGAGGCCGGAGCCGCCGGTCGCGGCCATAACACCGCCACCTGCCGCGGTCGCACAGCCTGCCGCAGAGCCGCCGCCAGCGATGGCTCCGCAGCCTGCCGAGGCCAAGCCGGCGGCGGTCGGCACCGCGCAAGCGGTGTCGGGGCATGACGTGCCGCCGTGGGAGGATCTGCCGCCCGAGGCCTATGCCGACAGCGCGGCCGTTGTCGAACGCGTGCATGCCGTGTCGTCTTCGCTGGGAGCAGCGAGCGAGGCTGCGTCAGCGCCCGCTCCTGCCCCGGTGGCTTCTGCCTCAGTGGCTGCTGCCGCAGAGAAGTCCGTGGTAGTGCCGGAGGCGACGATGGCGCCGGATGCAGCTGCCGGCAAGCCTGCACGCGGCGATGCTGCGACCCTGTTCGCGCTTGGTGATTGGCGCGGGCTGGTGCGTGCGCTTGAACTTGGTGGCCTCGTGCGCGAACTTGCCCAGCATTGCGAATGGGTCGATTTCAGCGATGAGGGCCTGCAGTTGCGCCTGTCAGTGGCGCACCGTCATCTGCTCGACATGAATCCAGGGGCGCTCGAGCGCCTGCAGGGCAGTCTGTCGTCGGCCCTCGGGCGTACGCTCAAACTGCGCATCATCGTCGGCGACATTGCCGGCGAGACGCCGGCGCAGCGCGACGAGGTCGAGCGTCGTGCGCGCCATGCCGAGGCCGTTGCCGCGCTCGAGGCCGATCCCTTCGTACGCGAGCTGATCGAACGTTTCGACGCCACGCTCGTCGAGAGTACCGTGAAGCCGCTTTGAGCCGCTGCTTGCGGTGTCGGCCTGCGGCACACCCTTCCTGAAACATTTACCCTGAATCCCAACCATACGACGGAGCGCACATCATGATGAAAGGCGGTATTGCCGGCCTGATGAAGCAGGCCCAGCAGATGCAGGAAAACATGAAGAAGATGCAGGACCAACTGGCCTCGATCGAAGTCGAGGGGCAGTCCGGTGCCGGCATGGTCAAGGTGCAGATGACCTGCAAGTACGATGTGCGCCGCGTCTCCATCGATGCCTCGGTCATGGATGACAAGGAGATGCTCGAGGATCTCGTCGCCGCGGCGCTCAACGATGCGGTGCGCAAGGTCGAAACCGCCACCCAGGACAAGATGGCGAGTGTCACCTCGGGCTTGAATCTGCCGCCCGGCATGAAGCTGCCGTTCTGAGCGCAGCCGTCCGATGTCGCCGTCCAGCCTCGACGAGCTGATCGAGGCGCTGCGTTGCCTGCCCGGAGTGGGGCCGAAGTCGGCCCAGCGCATGGCCTACCACCTGCTGCAGCGCGACCAGCGCGGCGCAGCGCGCCTTGGTCGTGCGCTCACGCATGCGCTCGAAGTGTTGCGTCACTGCGAGCGCTGCAATACGTTTTCCGAGGAGGTGGTGTGCCAGCGCTGCGCAAATCCTCGCCGCGACGCGTCTCTGTTGTGCGTGGTGGAAATGCCGGCCGATCTGGCGATGATCGAACAGACCCAGACCTACAATGGCCTCTACTACGTGCTGATGGGGCGCTTGTCGCCGCTCGATGGCATCGGGCCACGTGAGCTCGGCCTGGACAAGCTGATCGCGCGGGCGACGGACGACAGCGTGCGCGAGGTGATCCTTGCCACCAACTTCACCAACGAGGGCGAGGCAACGGCGCACACGGTGGCCACCCTGCTCGCAGCGCGTGGGGTCAAGGTGAGCCGCCTGTCGCGTGGGGTGCCGGTTGGTGGAGAGCTCGAGCATACCGACACCGGCACCATTGCCCAGGCCCTGGTGGAGCGGCGTGCGCTCTGACCCATCCCAGGCTTCATGACGCGGCCGGTGGCGAGGATGCTGCAGCGCCACATTTGACCCGCCCGGAGACCGACCGAAAGCCCTCGCATTGTCGCGGAAAGCCTTGTGGCAGAAGGCGATGCGCGCTTTGCGCTTTCTCTGCTGCGGTGACTCCGGTATAATTCTCGGGTTATCTGTATCCAGGTCTTTCATTTTCCTTTCTGGGAAGAGGGTCATGAGCGTTGATCAAAAGATGGACAGCAGCCGCCGCACTCTGCTGCTCGCTACGTCCGCCGCCGGCGGCGTGGCCGCAGTGGCGACCGCGGTGCCGTTTGTTGCCAGCCTGACGCCGTCCGAGCGCGCCAAGGCAGCCGGTGCGCCGGTCGAAGTTGATGTGAGCAAGCTCGCTCCGGGCGAGATGATGACGGTGGAGTGGCGGGGCAAGCCGGTGTGGGTGCTGCGCCGCACGCCCGAAATGCTCGCGTCGCTCGATGCGACCGATGCGCGCGTCAGCGATCCGAATTCGGACAAGCCGATGCAGCCGGACTACGCAAAGAACAAGCATCGCTCCATCAAGCCGGAGTACCTCGTCGCCGTGGGTATCTGTACCCACCTCGGCTGTTCCCCGTCCGAGAAGTTCAAGATGGGTGCCGAGAGCGGCATGGGCGCCGACTGGCAGGGTGGCTTCCTGTGCCCCTGCCATGGCTCGCTCTTCGATCTGGCCGGTCGCGTCTACAGCAGCATGCCGGCGCCGGACAACCTCGAAGTGCCGCCGCACCAGTACCTCGCGGATTCCACCATTCTTGTTGGCGAAGACGGGAAGGCCTAAGCGATGACGACTAAATCACAAGCCCTGCTCAACTGGATCGACGAGCGTTTTCCGCTTACGTCGTCGATCAAGGGGCATCTCACCGAGTACTACGCGCCGAAGAACTTCAACTTCTGGTATTTCTTCGGTTCGCTCGCCCTGCTGGTGCTGGTCATCCAGATCCTCACCGGCATCTTCCTGGTCATGCACTACAAGCCGGATGCCTCGCTCAACGCCTCGGGCGTGCCGGTGGCCTTCGCCAGTGTCGAGTACATCATGCGTGAAGTGCCGGGTGGCTGGTTGATCCGCTACCTGCACTCGACCGGCGCGTCGGCGTTCTTCGTCGTTGTGTACCTGCACATGTTCCGTGGCCTGCTCTACGGTTCCTATCGCAAGCCGCGCGAGCTGATCTGGATCTTCGGTACCCTGATCTTCCTGGTGCTGATGGCCGAAGCCTTCATGGGCTACCTGCTGCCGTGGGGGCAGATGTCCTTCTGGGGCGCGCAGGTGATCGTGAACCTGTTCTCGGCGATTCCTCTCATCGGGCCCGATCTGGCGCTGGTGATCCGCGGCGATTTCGTCGTGTCCGACGCCACGCTGAACCGCTTCTTCTCCTTCCACGTCATCGCCGTGCCGCTGGTGCTGATCGGCCTCGTCGTTGCGCACATCATCGCGCTGCACGAGGTTGGCTCCAACAACCCGGACGGTGTCGAGATCAAGAAGAAGAAGGACGCCAACGGCATCCCGCTCGACGGCATCCCCTTCCATCCGTACTACACGGTAAAGGACATCGTCGGCGTCGTCGCCTTCCTGTTCTTCTTCAGCGCGGTGGTGTTCTTTGCGCCTGAAGGTGGTGGCTACTTCCTCGAGTACAACAACTTCATTCCCGCTGACCCGCTGAAGACCCCGCCGCACATCGCGCCGGTCTGGTACTTCACGCCCTTCTACTCGATCCTGCGCGCGGTCACCTTCCCGCTGTTCGGCCTCGATGCGAAGTTCTGGGGTGTGGTCGCGATGGGGGCCTCGGTGGTGATCATCGCCTTCCTGCCGTGGCTGGATCGCAGCCCGGTGAAGTCGATGCGCTACAAGGGCCCGATCTTCAAGGCTGCAGTTGCCATCTTCGTGGTGTGCTTCATCATCCTCGGTTACCTTGGCGTGCTGCCGCCGACCCCGGGTCGCACCCTGGTGTCGCAGATCTGCTCGGTGCTGTATTTCGCCTTCTTCCTGCTGATGCCGTGGTACAGCAAGCTCGACAAGTGCAAACCCGAACCGGAAAGGGTGACTTTCAAATGAAAATGCGCGTGATCAACCTCATCAAGCGGGCAGCAGCGGTGCTGCTGTTCGCCCCGGCCGTGGCGCTGGCGGCGGCGGCCTCGGTGCAGCTCGACAAGGCCCCGGTCAGTACAGATCCGGCTGCCCTGCAGCATGGCGCCAAGCTGTTCGTCAACTACTGTCTGAGCTGTCACAGCGCGAGCTTCAAGCGCTACAACATGCTCACCAACATCGGCCTGTCCGAGCAGGAAATCCGTGACAACCTGATGTTCACCGCCGAGCGCGTCGGTGATCTGATGACTGTGGCCATGCGCCCGGCCGATGCCAAGGTCTGGTTCGGCACCGCGGTGCCCGACCTGACCCTGGTAGCGCGCCAGCGCAACTCGGGGGACGGCAGTGGTGCGGACTGGCTCTACACCTATCTGCGTCAGTTCTACCGTGACACGGAGCGTCCCTCGGGCTGGAACAACGTGGTGTTCGAGAACGTGGGCATGCCGCACGTGTTCTGGGAGCTGCAGGGCGAGCAGGTGGCCAACATCACCGAGAACGCCGATGGCACCAAGAACGTGCAGCTGTCGCTCGCCAAGCCGGGCAAGCTGAGCGTAGAAGAGTACGACAAGGCCGTCGCCGACCTCGTGTCCTTCATGGTCTGGATGAGCGAGCCGATCGCCGAGAAGCGCAAGGCGATCGGTACCGTCGTGCTGATCTTCCTGGCCGGCATGTTCGTGCTCAGCTACGCGCTGAAGAAGAACTACTGGAAGGACATTCATTGATCGAAAACGCGGCAGGCCGCAAGGCCGGTTAGCGCGGTCCGACCCCAGACGCACCACGCGCTACCGCGTGGTGCGCTTTTGCTTTATGAATTCCGGAGTGGCAACACCATGATGAACCTTTATTCCGGCACGACCGATCCCTTCAGTCACCGCTGCCGGATCGTGCTGTTCGAAAAGGGCATGGATTTCGAAGTCATCGACGTCGATCTCTACAACAAGCCCGAAGACATCGCCGTCATCAATCCCTACAACCGCGTGCCGGTGCTGGTGGATCGCGACCTCGTGCTCTACGAGTCCAACATCATCAACGAGTACATCGACGAGCGCTTCCCGCATCCGCAGCTGATGCCGCCCGACCCGATCATGCGCGCTCGTGCACGTCAGTTGCTGCATACCTTCGAGCAGGAGCTGTTCACGCACCTCGAGGCGCTCGAGGCCGGGCAGAAGGGTGTCGACAAGGTGCGCACCCATGTGCGTGACCACCTGACTCAGCTCGCGCCGGTGTTCACCAAGCAGAAGTTCATGCTGGGTGACGAGTTCTCGATGCTTGACGTCGCGATCGCGCCGCTGCTGTGGCGCCTCGAGCACTACGGTATCGAGCTGCCCAAGGCTGCCGCGCCGTTGATGAAATACGCCGAGCGCATTTTCAGCCGCCAGGGCTTCATTGACGCACTGACCCCGTCCGAGAAGGTCATGCGCCGCTGAGCGGGCCGGGGCGGGCGTCCATGTGGCGCAGCCCCGATCAACGGAGTGAAGATGAGCATCGTTTCGACCAAGCCGTATCTGCTGCGCGCAATCTGGCAGTGGTGCATCGACCAGGGTTTCACGCCCTATATCGCAACTGCCGTTGACGAGCACACGCGTGTTCCGCCCGGTTACGCCCGCGATGGCCAGATCGTGCTGAATCTCGCCCCTGACGCCACGGGCCAACTGCAGATGGAGAACGACTTCATCAGCTTCCAGGCGCGCTTCGGTGGTGTTGCACACTCGCTGGTCATCCCTGTCGCCAACGTGATCGCCATCTATGCGCGGGAGAACGGGCAGGGCATGGCCTTCGAGCCTGAGTTCGAAGAGGACGCGGCCGGCCTCGAGGATGAGGCTGTCGACGGCGAAGAAGCTGCCGGCACGGAGGCCGTGGTCGAAGACATGGGCGACGCGGCGGCACAGGCCCGCGCCGAAGCTGCAGATGGCGCCGGCGATGCCTCTCCACGCCCGCCGCGCGGCAGTCATCTCAAGCTGGTCAAGTGAGGAGCATGCCGTGACAGGTCTGGTTTGGAGCGAAGCGCTCGAGAACAAGCTCGAGCCGATGGACGCCACCCACCGCGAGTTCGTGGCGTGCTACAACGCGGTAGTCGAGGCGGCGCCCGAGCAGTTGCTGGCGGCCTTCGATGCGCTCATCGCGCACACCGAAGAGCACTTTGCGCTCGAGAACGGGTGGATGGAAGCCGTCGACTTTCCAGGTTGCCATCGCGCCGAGCACGATCGCGTGCTTGCAGTCATGTACGACATCCGCAAGCGCGTCGCGGGGGGCGACACCTTCTTCTTCAAACGCCTGGTCGAGGAGTTGCCGGCCTGGTTCCGCAATCATGTCGACGGCATGGATGCCGCGCTCGCATTCCATTTGCAGAGCGTAGGGTTCGACTTCGAGGCTGGCGTGCTGCCTGCGCTCGCCGAGGGCGAGCAGCGCGGTGAAGGCTGTGCGTGCGCCAGCCTCAGTGCGGAGTCCGCATGCCAGCCGGAGACTGCGCGTAGCCCGGCCTGTTCGGGCTGACCAGGGCACTCTGCTGGCGTATTCCCTGCGCGTTGCAGTTGATCGCGACGCGGTTTTCAGGTCTTGCGGCCGTCGCGGAAAGGAAAGTCGAGCGCGGGCTGGCGTCCGCTCATGAGTTCGGCCAGGGCTGCGGCTGAGCCGCAGGCCAGCGTCCAGCCCAGCGTTCCGTGCCCGGTGTTGAACCACAGCCGATCGTGCCGGCCGCGGCCGATCACCGGAACATTGCCGGGTGTTGCCGGCCTCAGCCCGGCCCAGGCTTCGGCCTCGGCGATGTCGATTGCACCCGGGAAGCGGGTGCGCGCCCAGTCGAGGATTCCCGCTACGCGTTCCGGCCTGATCCTCGTATCGAACCCATTGAGTTCCGCCGTGCCTGCGATGCGCAGTCGATCGCCGAGTCGCGAGCAGACGATGCGGCGGGATTCGTCGGTCAGGCTCACGCTGGGCGCGCGGCTCGGGTCGACCACCGGTGCCGTGATCGAGTAGCCCTTTACCGGATAGATCGGTAGCTTTTCGTCCAGCGGTGCGAGCAGACGCGGGCCGTAGCTGCCCAGGCAGACAACGAAGGCGTCGGCATGCAGCAGATGCAACTCGCCGCGCGTGTCGCGGATCTCGACGGCCTCGACGCACTCCCGCCTGGCTACGCTCAGGATGCGCGTGATCTCGCACCCCCAGTGCATGCGTGCCCCAGCGGTCGACAGGCGCAGGGCAAGCATCTGGGTGAAGAGGTGGGCGTCGCCCGACTCGTCGCCTGGCGCATACAGCCCGCCCGCCAGCGAGTCCGCCTGTGCCGCGAGTGCGGGCTCGATGCGCAGGCATTCGGCTTTGGTGCAGACCCGGGCTGCGATGCCGAAGTGCGTGAGTTCCTGCACCCGCCTGCCGGCCTGGGAGAATTCTGCCGGGCTGTGAAACAGATGCAGGATGCCGCGTTCGAGCTGTTCGTAGTGCAGGTCGAGTTCCGCGCGCAGGGCGCGCAGGCGCTCGCCGCTCCAGCGCGCCAGGTGCGCGATCGCAGCCGTGTTGCGGCGTGTCCGCCAGGGCAGGCATTCGAACAGAAAGCGCGCCCCCCACTGCCACTGGGCCGGGTCGGTGGTGGGGCGGAACATCAGCGGCGCATCGTCACGGCCGAGCCAGCGCAGCACTTGCAGCGGTGCACCCGGGTTGGCCCAGGGCTCCGGATGGCTGATCGAGATCTGGCCGCCGTTCGCGTAACTGGTCTCGAGCGCTGCCGCGGGTTGGCGGTCGACGATGCTGACGTCGAACCCGGCCTGGTGCAGATACCAGGCTGTGGTGACGCCGGAGAGGCCGGCACCGAGGACCAGGACATGCATGGGTGGGGCGTGCGCCTTCTGTTGAGGGCCGGGGATGGGTTCCGGGGCTGCGATCATACCCCCGCGCTTCAGCGCGCGGAACCGCTTGCCGGCAGTGCTATGGGCATTTACCCCGTGCGCTGCCGGCTTGGAACCGCGATAATCCACGCCTGTCCGTCTATCGAGTCGATTGGAGTTCCTTCATGCGCCGTGTCACCCTTACCCAGTTCCTGATCGAGCAGCAGCGTGCAGGTCGCATCAGCCCCGATCTGCGTCTGCTGATCGAGGTTGTTGCGCGTGCGGTCAAGGCCATAAGCGTCAACGTATCCAAGGGGGCGCTCGCCGGCGTGCTCGGCGAGGCCGGTACCGACAACGTGCAGGGCGAGGCGCAGAAGAAGCTCGACGTGATCGCCAACGAGATCCTGCTGCAGGCCAATGAGTGGGGTGGCCACCTTGCGGCCATGGCCTCGGAAGAGGTCGAGACCGTGCACCAGATTCCGTTCGACTATCCCAAAGGTGGTTTCCTGCTGCTGTTCGATCCGCTCGACGGCTCCTCGAACATCGACGTGAATATCTCCGTGGGCACGATCTTCTCGGTGCTGCGCAACCCCGCGGGCGGCAGCGAGCCGACCGAGGCCAACTTCCTGCAACCGGGCAGCGAGCAGGTGGCTGCAGGTTATGCGGTGTATGGCCCGTCGACCCAGTTGGTTCTCACCGTCGGTAATGGTGTGCATGGCTTCACCCTCGATCGCGAGATGGGTAGCTTCGTATATACCCAGCCGTTCATGACCATCCCGGTCGACACCCAGGAGTTCGCCATCAACGCATCCAATGCGCGCTTCTGGGAGCAGCCGGTGAAGCGCTACGTGGATGAGATGCAGGCGGGCAAGGGCGGCCCGCTCGGCAAGGACTACAACATGCGCTGGGTGGCGTCGATGGTCGCCGACGTCCATCGCATCCTGACCCGTGGCGGCATCTTCATGTACCCAATGGATGAGAAGTGCCGTGCAAAGGGGGGCAAGCTGCGTCTCATGTACGAGGCCAACCCGATGGCGATGCTGGTCGAGCAGGCTGGCGGCGCAGCCTCTACCGGTCGTGAGCGCATCATGGACCTCAAGCCCACCGAGCTGCACCAGCGCGTGCCGGTGATCCTGGGCTCGAAGAACGAAGTCGAGCGCGTCGTCTCCTATCACCTCGAGGGTTGAGCCGGGTGGGTCGGATGCGGTGCTTGGTGCGGGTTGCCGCTGTGCTTGGGGGGCTGGCGCTGCTCCCCGTGCCCGGCGCGTATGCGCAGCAGGCACTGGCGGTCGGCCTGGATGCGCCCGATGCCGTGAAGCCCTTGCTCGAGCGTCACGTTCGCCTGCTGCGTCGTGCAGACCTTGTGGTTCCCGAGGCGGACGCCGACCGCGCGGCGATGACACGGCGGACGCGCCGTGAGGTCGCCGAGTTGCTTGCCACCGAGGGCTACTTCAGCCCGCGTGTCCGCATCGACCGCAGCGCGGCCGGGCAGTGGGTAATTCAGGTCGAACCCGGGCCGCGTACCACGATTGCGGCGGTCAACATCGAGTTCGAGGGCGAGCTTGCCGCGCCCGGCGCCACTGCGGAGCTTGAGCGTCTCCAGGACCTGCGTGCGCGCTGGTCCCTGCCGGTGGGCGACGCCTTCACTCAGGGCGCGTGGGACGGCGCGAAGCAGCAGCTCCTCGATGCCGTAAGCGCGCGTCGCTACGCCGCCGCCCGCATCGTTCGCAGCCGTGCAGAGATCGATCCCGAGGCCGCAACGGCAAGGCTCAGCGTGACGCTCGACAGCGGGCCGGCCTTTTACCTCGGTGCTCTCGAGGTCGAGGGGCTTGAGCACCTGCCGGCCGACCTCGTTCAGCGCTACAGCCTTTTGCGACCGGGTACGCCATACGACCGCGAAGAGCTTCTGGCTTTCCAGACCGGCTTGCAGAATACGCCGCACTTTGGCTCGGTGATCGTCGACATCGAGCGCGACCCCGCATTGGCTGCAGCAGTACCGATACGGGTGCAGGTGACCGAGGCGCTGCCGAAGTACGTTGGTTTCGGGGCGGGTTTTTCCACCAACACCGGGGCGCGCGTCGAGACCACCTATCGCGACTCCAACCTGCGTGGCCGTGGCTGGGAGTTCGCCACCGGCCTGCGTGTCGAGCAGCGCCGCCAGGCGCTGTACGCCGACGTGTTCCTGCCGCCTAAGGGGCGGCATCGCGACAGCTTCGGCGCGCTCGTCGAGCGCAGTGATCTCGAGAACCTCGTCGTCACCTCGCAAGCCGTGGGCGCGACCCGCAGTGCAACCCGTGGCGACATCGAAACCCAGTTGGCGCTGCGCTTGCAGCACGAGAACATCGCGCCCGCTGGTGCGCCGCAGCGTTCCAACAACACCCTTACCGCAAACTGGACATGGGTGAAGCGGGCGGTTGATGACCTGCTCGACCCCACCCGTGGCTATGTATTCGAGTACCAGGTTGGCGGTGGTACCGCGATCGCCTTGGCCGAGCAGGACTTCGTCCGCTTGTATTCGCGCTTCGTTCGCTATCAGCCGGTGCGCGGCAGCGATGTCTTCATCCTGCGCGCCGAGGCGGGCATGACGGTTGCAGACAGCCGTGAGGGTATCCCGCAGGACTTCCTTTTCCGCACCGGTGGCGCGCAGACCGTGCGCGGCTACGACTACCAGAGCCTCGGCGTCAGGGAGGGCAGCGCCACCGTCGGTGGCCGCTTCCTCGCAGCGGCGAGTGCAGAGTATGTGCACTGGTTCAAGCCGCAGTGGGGGGGCGCCGTATTCGTGGATGCAGGTGATGCCGCGGATACGCGCGACGACTTCGACCTGCGCGTCGGTTATGGCGTTGGAGCGCGCTGGCGCAGCCCTGCCGGGCCGCTCGCAATCGACCTCGCATGGGGCCACCAGGCGCGCAGCCTGCGCTTGCACTTCGGCGTCGCCATCGCGTTTTGAGTACACCTTCACCGCGAGCGGTGGAGTGTGTGCGCAGAACAGCGCCACAGCATGCAGGCTGCGCTTCAGCCATGGCGCAGTGCGGGTAGCGTGCTCACTGTCCAGCCGCGCGCTTCCAGCGCAGTGCGCAGCAGCCGTGCGCTATCCACCGCGCCCAGGGTGTCGCCATGTACGCAGATGCTGTCCATCGTCGCCGGCAGGACCTTGCCGTTCTGGCTGACTACGGCGCCGGCGTCGAGCATGCGCAGCACGTGGGAGACGAGTTGCTCAGGGTCATGGATGACGGCGCCCGGCTGACCGCGTGGCACCAGGGTGGCACTGTCGGTGTAGGCGCGGTCGGCAAAGATCTCGCCAGCGACCTGAAGGCCTGCACGCTGGCCGGCGAAGTACAGCTCGGACAACACGGGGGCGAGCAGAATGAGCTGTGGGTCGATGGCGCTCACCGCACGCGCCACCGCGTCAGCGAGCGCTGCATCCTCGCAGGCCTGGTTGTTCAGCGCGCCATGTGGCTTGACGTGCGTGACGCGCCCACCTTCGGCCGCGGCCAAGCCGGCGAGCGCGCCAACCTGGTAGATGATCATGGCTTCGAGTTCGGCCGGCGCAATCTTCATCGGCCGGCGGCCGAAGCCCTGCAGATCGGGGTAGGCGGGATGGGCGCCCAGGCTGACCCCGGCGGCAAGCGCACAACGCACGGTGTGGCGCATCACGACCGGGTCACCGGCGTGAAAACCGCAGGCGATGTTGGCCGAGCGCACCACCTGCAGTAGTGCCTCGTCCTCGCCCATCGTCCAGGCGCCGAAGGATTCGCCGAGGTCGGCGTTCAGATTGATGGTCTTGTTCATGTGCAAGTCTCCGTAGGCAGGGGCGGCTCTGAGTTTCAATACAGCGGCCGGTATTCGGGGCCGAGCGCATGAACGACGCCGTCGACCAGATTGCTGCTGTAAAGCGCCACCAGGTCCACGCCGTCGGCAGGCAGAGGGCGGATCGAGGCGATCAATGCCCGGGTCTCGGCCTCTGTCGCGCGCGCGATCCGTGCCCCTTCGGTGGCAGTGACGGCGGCAAAGCGCAGCGTCTGTCCGGGGCGCAATGCGGCGAGTCGGCCGAGGTCGGCGGTGATCACGGTGGCGATCTTCGGATAGCCGCCTGCGGTCTGGGCGTCGGCGAGCAGTACGATCGGCTGGCCGGCGCCGGGCACCTGGATGGAGCCGGGCACGGTGGCGTCGGACACAATTTCTGCGGCGCCGGCATGCTCGAGGCGCGCGCCTTCGAGGCGGATGCCCATGCGGTCGGCTTCCGCGCTGACGCGGTAGTTGCCGCTGACCAGCGTCGCCAGCGCATCGGTGCCGAAATGGTCGGCCTGCGGGCCGGGCACCACGCGGATCGGGCGCGTGTCGGCTGCGGGCGCTTGGGCGAGCACGCGGTCAAGGCCTCGGCTCTCGTCAGTGGCTGGGGCCAGGGCCAGGCGTGTGCCGGTGGTCAGCGCGCGGCCGCTGCCGTTTGCCCCGCCGAGGCCAGCGCGTGCATAGGTCGAGGCACTGCCCATCACCGCTGCAACATCGAGCCCTGCGACCGCGACCATGGCAATGCGGCCGTTGTCCATCTTGCGGATGCGCAGCGCCTCGCCTGCGGCCAGCGTCAGCGAGCGCCAGGGGGCGAGCTGCCGGCGTCCACCGGTGTCATCGATCTCCACCACCGCGTCGCCTGCGACCGCCAGCTTCACCGCGCCGCCGTGTGCCACGACATGCAGCCCGCCATCGAAGCACTCGATCACCGGTGCGTACTCGGGGCGGCCGGCCAGAGCGTTGGCGATGCGCATCAGTCGGCGATCGAGTACGCCCGCCCAGGGCACGCCGATGCGACGGAAGCCGCGCCGGCCGTCGTCCTGGATCGAGGCGAAGGCGCCCGGTGAGACGATCTCGAGTTCGGTTCTGGCGTTCATGCTGCAGCCTCGCTGGCGCTGCTGGCATCGGCGACGCACCACTGCATCGGGTCGATCTCGCCGCGGCGTAGCCCGGCTTCGAGTGTGCGGTATTCGTCCGCGCTGACGGGGACGAAGCGCACCTTGTCGCCGGCGGCGAGCAGTGAGGGCGATGCGCGGCGGGCGTCGAACAGCGGCACCGGGCAGCGTCCGAGCAGGTGCCAGCCGCCGGGGCTTTCCCAAGGATAGATGGCGGTAAGGCCGGTTGCGATCGCCACGCTGCCGGCGGGAACACGCACGCGGGGCTGGCTGCGCCGTGGCAGGTGCAGGCGCTCGGCCAGATCACCCATGAAGGGAAAACCAGGCAGGAATCCCAGCATGTAAACCAGGTACTCGGTGCCGCTGTGCAGCGCCACCACCTCGGCGGCGTCGATGCCGAGCGTACTCGCCACTTCGGCGAGGTCGGGTGCGGCCTCGCCCTCGTAGCAGACGGGCAGCTGCCAGTGGCGGCCGTCCGTGGGTGTGCAGTGCTCGACAGCGTCGATCAGCGGCTGCAGCGCTGGGAGCAGGGTGTCGCGGTCGGTGACGAGCGGGTCGAAGAACACCGTCAGCGAGCGGAAGGTGGGCATGGACTCGATCACGCCCGGTAGCCCGCCGCCATGTTGCAGGCGCAGGATGGCGGCGTCCAGGGCGTTCACGGCGGCGAGCAGGGCGGGGTCGATGACGTTGCCGAACTCGATGGTCAGCGCGGCGTCGCCGGCGTCGAGGATGCGGTGGCTCACTGGCGCGCTCCGGCTTACAGGGACGACGTCGATGCCGCACGGGCGGCTTGGTCGTAGCGGCCGGACAGGGTGCGCAGCAGACGGGCGAGTTCGCCGATCTGGGCGTTGTCTTCCGGTGTGCCGGTGAATCCGGGCATCAGGCAATCCTCGCGTACATCGCGATATGCCATGCACACATCGTGCCCTTGTTCGGTAAGCGAAAAGAAGGCTTCCTTGCCACGCCTGGCACTCTTTACCAGGCCGAGAGCGGCCAGCTTGCGCAGTGAGTAGGAAACCACGTGGGTGTCCTCAATGTTGAGCACGAAAGCGATGTCACCGAGGCGCTTCTCGATGTCGCGGTGGGCAACGTGGTGCAGGACCAGCACGTCGGTCGGCGTCATGTCCTTGACGCCGGCAGCCGTCATGCACCGAGTCATCCAGCGCGCAAAGGCGTGCCACGCAATGATCAGGCCGAACTCGAACTCGGACAGTTCGGGCGACTTGGATGACACCAGGTGTTGGGAAGACACGATGCGGTTGGCCTCACTCATGACAGTCTCCGGGGCAGTGGTGGGATGGGTGTTCAGGGAGTTGAAGGTATTTCGAGTGCGTTATAAATATGTTTCGTTAAAAAAACGTATACGTTTTGTTGACAAGATAACCATAAAATCTCTATCGTGCAATAACGGTGACTTATGGATTGCAGGTTGCCGCCTAATCACCAGCCTCTCGGGGCGCTTGCCCTCCCATACTCAGGAGTACATGCCATGACTTTCTCGCACCCTTTGCTAAAGGCGATCACCGCTTCAATGCTTGGGCTCGGCATTGCCGCTGCTGCTCAGGCTCAGACCGTCTGGGACATGCCCACGCCTTACCCGGCCAGCAACTTCCACACCGAGAACATCCAGCAGTTCGCCAACGAGGTCGCCGAGGCCACCGGCGGCAAGCTCAAGATCACCGTCCACGCAAACGGGTCGCTGTTCAAGGCCAACGAGATCAAGCGTGCGGTGCAGGGCGGTCAGGCGCAGATCGGTGAGGTGATCATCTCCGGCCTGGCCAACGAGGATGCGCTCTATGCGCTCGACACCGTGCCCTTTCTCGCCACCGGCTACGAGGACTCGAGGAAGCTGTGGCAGGTGTCGAAGGAGGCGGTCGAGGCGCGCCTGGCGAAGAACGGCCTGAAGATCCTGTATTCGGTGGCGTGGCCGCCGCAGGGGCTGTATTCGAAGACCGAACTCAACACGATCGGCGACCTCAAGGGCATGAAGATCCGCTCCTACAGCCCGACCGTGGCACGCATGATCCAGCTCATGGGTGGCCAACCGGTGACCGTGCAGGCCGCCGACCTCACTCAGGCGCTGTCGACCGGCGTGGTGTCGGCCAACCTGACCTCCTCGGCCACCGGCTATGACACCAAGAGCTGGGAGCAGCTCAGCCACTACTACGACATCCAGGCCTGGCTGCCGAAGAACATCGTGTTCGTCTCGCAGAAGGCCTTCGATGCGCTCGACCAGCCCGCGCGCGACGCCTTGCTCAAGGCGGCTGCCGCTGCCGAGGAGCGCGGTTGGAAGATCTCGGAAGAGAAGACCGCGTGGTACATCGATCAGCTCAGGACCAACGGCATGAAGGTGGTGCCTGCGCCCGCCGCGCTGCAGGCCGACCTGCTGAAGATCGGCGAGCAGATGGCGGCCGAATGGGCCGAGAAGGCAGGCTCCGATGGTCAGGCCATCCTCGACGCCTACCGCAAGCTGAAGTAAGTCCGTGCCGTCGCCGGGGGCCGCACGTGCGGCCCCCGGCCTTTCCGGAGACCGCCATGAGAGCGTTCCTCGATTCGCTGTACCGTCTGTCCGGTGCCCTCGCCGCCGTCGGCATGATCTTCACGCTGGTGATGGTCGCTGCCGGCGTATTCACCCGGCCTTTCAACATCTACCTGCCGGGTACCGATGACTACGCGGGCTATGCGATGGCGGCCTGCGGCTTCCTCGCGCTTGCCTACACCTTCAAGCACGGCGAGCACATTCGCGTGAGCCTGGTTATCGAGCGCCTCGGGCCGGGCATGCGGCGCGTGGCGGAGTGGTTCGCGCACGGCGCCGGCGTGGTAGTGGCGTCCATGCTCGCCTGGTATGCGGTACGCCTGGCCTGGCAGTCGCATGAATTCGAGGAGATCTCGCAGGGCATCGACGCCACGCCGCTGTGGATCCCGCAGCTGTCGATGGCGATCGGGTCGGTGATCCTGCTGATCGCCGTGGTCGACGACTTCATCCAGGTCAGCCTCGGGCGCGAGCCGCAGCGCCTGGCCAAGGCCAGCGCCGAAGAAATGGCGCACATGGAATAAGGGGCCATCATGGAACTCACCGCTGCACTCGTTCTCATCGGCCTGATGGTACTGCTGCTCGCCGGCGGCCTTTGGATCGGCCTCTCCCTGATGGCCATCGGCATCCTCGGCATGCTCGGCTTCACCACCCGCGCCCCCGGCGACGGCATGGCCGTTGCCATCTGGAGCCACGGCTCGAGCTGGACCCTGACCGCGCTGCCGCTTTTCCTGTGGATGGGTGAAATCCTGTTCCGAACCCGGCTGTCGCAGGAGATGTTCAAGGGCCTGTCGCCCTGGCTCGAGCGCCTGCCCGGCCGCCTGCTGCACACCAACGTGATCGGCTGCACGCTGTTCGCGGCGGTGTCGGGCTCGTCGGCGGCGACTTGCGCCACCATCGGCAAGATTGCGATGCCCGAGCTCAGCCGCCGCGGCTATCCCGAGTCCATGGTGCTGGGCACCCTGGCCGGCGCGGGCACGCTCGGGCTGCTGATCCCGCCTTCGATCATCATGATCGTGTATGGCGTGGCGGCCGATGTTTCGATCTCCAAGCTCTTCATCGGGGGCGTGCTGCCGGGCATTCTGCTCGCGTCCTTGTTCATGGGCTGGGTGGTGATCTGGTCGCTGATGAACCGCGGCAAGATCCCGCCGGCGGACCTCAAGACCAGCTTCATGCAGAAGCTCGCCGCGTCGAGAAACCTGATCCCGGTGGTACTGCTGATCGCCGGCGTACTCGGCTCGATCTATTCGGGTATCGCCACCGCCACCGAGGCGGCGGCGATAGGCGTGATCGGCAGCCTGATCATCGCCGCGGCGCAGAAGTCGCTGACCCGCGAGAGCTTCATTGCCGGCCTCATGGGCGCCACCCGGCTGTACTGCATGATCGCGCTCATTCTCGCCGGCTCGGCCTTCCTGACCCTGGCGATGGGCTTCATCGGCCTGCCGCGCCATCTGGCTGAGTGGATCGGCACGCTCAACCTCACGCCCGGCATGCTGCTGTTCGCCCTTGCGATCTTTTTCGTGCTGCTCGGCTGCTTCCTCGACGGCATCTCGATCATCGTGCTGACGATGGCGGTGCTGCTGCCGACGATCCAGGCGGCGGGCATCGATCCGCTGTGGTTCGGCGTGTTCGTGATCGTGGTCGTGGAGATGGCGCAGATCACTCCGCCGGTAGGCTTCAACCTGTTCGTGCTGCAGGCGCTGTCAGGCAAGCAGATCAGCACCATCGCCGTCTACGCGCTGCCATACTTCCTGTTGATGGTGCTGGCGCTGATCCTGCTCTATGTCTTTCCCGGGCTGGTGACGTGGCTTCCCGGGCAGATGATGGGGTAGCGGGTCGTGCGCCGCTGAGGGTCTTGACCTGAGCCCAGCCGATTGCTCCGAGGTTGCCGGATAAATGCGGGTGGCGATGAAGAACCCCCGGTTGAGCAGCCTGGTTTCAAGGTCGAGAATGCCGCTCATGAGTGTATGAGCATTTGCGTCCCTGGCGGAATTGAAGCAAGGCCACTTTTCAGACCGGAGTTTCACCATGTCCATCAGTGTCCTCGACCTTTTCAAGGTGGGTATCGGCCCGTCCAGTTCGCACACCGTCGGCCCCATGCGTGCCGCCCACGATTTCGTCGCAGCGCTCGGGGGCCGTGGGCTGGTGGATGCGGTGACGCGGATCGAGGTGAAACTCTACGGTTCCCTGTCGGCGACGGGTGTCGGTCATGGCACCGACCGGGCCGTGGTTGCAGGCCTCATGGGGGCTCGCCCGGACGAGGTTGATCCCGATTTCCTGGTTGATGCGGTGGATGCCGTACGTATCGATGGCGTATTGCCGTTGCCCGGTGGGGGAGAGCTGGCATTCGACTGGGCGCGCGACATGCGCTTGCTACCCGTGAGCTTGCCCTACCACCCGAACGCGATGCGCCTGGCGGCCTACGGCGAGGCCGGCCTCCTGCATGAGAACACCTATTACTCAGTCGGTGGCGGCTTTGTGATCGACGAGGCGCAAGCCCAGGCAGGTGACTTGGCCGCGGAGGAGCTGGCGCTGCCTTACCCTTTCGCCACCGCGTCCGAGTTGCTCGCGCAGTGTCGCCGCCATGGTCTGCGCATCAGTCAGCTGATGTTTGCCAACGAGGGCGCCTGGCGCAACGAGGATGATACGCGGCAGGCACTGCAGCGCATCTGGGCGGTGATGCAGGCCTGCGTGGCACGGGGCATGCGCCATGAGGGCGTGTTGCCAGGCGGGCTCAATGTGCGGCGCCGCGCTCCGGACCTGCATCGCAAGCTCAGCGCACGGGCGGCGGGCCGCAACCTGATCAGCGACACGATGGCAGCGCTCGACTGGGTCAATCTGTTCGCGCTGGCAGTCAATGAGGAAAATGCCGGCGGTGGTCGCGTGGTTACCGCGCCTACCAACGGAGCAGCTGGCATCATCCCTGCCGTGCTGCACTACTACATGAAGTTCATGCCGGGCAGCAGTACGCGCGACGTGGAGGACTTCCTGCTTGCGGCGGCGGCCGTGGGCGTGCTTTGCAAGACGAACGCCTCGATCTCGGGCGCGGAGGTCGGCTGCCAGGGCGAGGTGGGTTCGGCCTGTGCGATGGCTGCTGCAGGCTTGACCGAGGTGCTGGGCGGCAGCCCCGAGCAGGTCGAGAATGCGGCCGAGATCGGCCTCGAGCACAACCTCGGCCTGACCTGCGACCCGGTCGGCGGTCTTGTGCAGGTGCCCTGCATCGAGCGCAACGCGATGGCCTCGGTGAAGGCCATCAACGCCGCCCAACTTGCCCTGCGCGGCGACGGCGCACACACGGTCTCGCTCGATCAGGCGATCCGCACCATGCGCGATACCGGTCGCGACATGCTCGACAAGTACAAGGAGACCTCGCGCGGCGGCCTAGCGGTGAGCTTCCCCGAGTGCTGAACAATGCTGTGCTGGTCGAGTTCTGGTGTTGAGGCAGGCAGCCTGCGCCGCATGAGCGATGCTGCCGAACAAATAGTTTCGGCCTCCCACCCTTGAAATCCATTTGGGCCGTCCCTATTATTAGCACTCGTTGGCGGTGAGTGCTAACACGTGGCGGCGATCAGTCGCCCCGTTGGCGCTCAAGCCACTGCAGATTCACCCGCGGGCTTTACCCGCGGATCAATCAACCCAAACAGTTGAACCGTAACAAGGAGAGAACTCGATGAAGATTCGTCCCCTGCACGATCGCGTGATCGTCAAGCGTCTGGAAGCCGAGCGCAAGACCGCCAGCGGCATCGTGATCCCGGACAGCGCCGGCGAGAAGCCCGATCAGGGCGAAGTCCTGGCTGTCGGCAACGGCAAGATCCTGGACGACGGCAAGGTGCGTCCGATGGCCGTCAAGGTGGGCGACAAAGTGCTGTTCGGCAAGTATGCCGGCCAGACCGTGAAGGTCGAAGGCGAAGAACTCCTCGTGATGCGCGAGGAAGACATCATGGGCGTGGTCGAGGCCTGAGCCTCCTGCAAGCCCCTGCAACGCTAATCGAAACAATTCAGGAGTTCTGAAGAATGGCAGCTAAAGAAGTCAAGTTTGGTGATTCCGCCCGCGAGCGCATGGTCGCCGGCATCAACATCCTGGCCAACGCGGTCAAGGTGACCCTGGGCCCGAAGGGTCGCAACGTGGTGCTCGAGCGCTCTTTCGGCGCCCCCACCGTGACCAAGGACGGCGTCTCCGTCGCCAAGGAAATCGAGCTGAAGGACAAGTTCGAGAACATGGGCGCACAGATGGTCAAGGAAGTTGCTTCCAAGACCTCGGACATCGCTGGTGACGGCACCACCACCGCCACCGTGCTGGCCCAGTCGATCGTGCGCGAAGGCATGAAGTACGTCGCCGCCGGCATGAACCCGATGGACCTCAAGCGCGGCATCGACAAGGCTGTCGTGGCCACCATCGAAGAGCTGAAGAAGCTGTCGAAGCCGTGCTCGACCAACAAGGAAATCGCCCAGGTCGGCTCGATCTCGGCCAACTCCGACAGCGACATCGGCGACATCATTGCCCGCGCCATGGACAAGGTCGGCAAGGAAGGCGTGATCACCGTCGAGGACGGCAAGTCGCTGCAGAACGAGCTCGACGTCGTCGAGGGCATGCAGTTCGACCGCGGCTACCTGTCGCCCTACTTCATCAACAACCCGGACAAGCAGGTTGCCATTCTCGAGCAGCCCTTCGTCCTGCTCTTCGACAAGAAGATCTCCAACATCCGTGACCTGCTGCCGGTGCTCGAGCAGGTTGCCAAGGCCGGTCGTCCGCTGCTGATCATCGCCGAAGACGTCGAGGGCGAAGCCCTGGCCACCCTGGTGGTGAACAACATCCGCGGCATCCTCAAGACCTGCGCCGTCAAGGCTCCGGGCTTCGGCGACCGTCGCAAGGCCATGCTGGAAGACATCGCCATCCTCACCGGCGGTCAGGTCATCGCCGAAGAAGTCGGCCTGACCCTCGAGAAGGCCACCCTGGACGACCTCGGCCAGGCCTCCCGCATCGAGATCGGCAAGGAAAACACCATCATCATCGACGGCGCCGGCCAGGCCGAGCGCATCGAAGCCCGCGTCAAGCAGATCCGCGTGCAGATCGAGGAAGCGACCTCGGACTACGACCGCGAGAAGCTGCAGGAGCGCGTCGCCAAGCTGGCGGGTGGTGTTGCGGTGATCAAGGTCGGCGCTGCCACCGAAGTCGAGATGAAGGAGAAGAAGGCCCGCGTCGAAGACGCCCTGCATGCCACCCGCGCTGCAGTGGAAGAGGGTATCGTCCCCGGCGGCGGTGTGGCGCTGCTGCGCGCCCGTGCTGCACTGGGCGAGCTGAAGGGCGACAACCACGACCAGGACGCCGGCATCAAGATCGTGCTGCGCGCGATGGAGCAGCCGCTGCGCGAGATCGTCGCCAACGCTGGTGACGAGCCGAGCGTGGTGGTGAACAAGGTGGTCGAGGGTTCGGGCAACTACGGCTTCAACGCCGCCACCGGCGAGTACGGCGACATGGTCGAGATGGGCGTGCTGGACCCGACCAAGGTCACCCGCACCGCGCTGCAGAACGCCGCGTCCGTCGCTGGCCTGATGCTGACCACCGACTGCATGGTCGGCGAGCTGGCAGAAGACAAGCCGGCCGGTGGCATGCCCGACATGGGCGGCATGGGTGGCATGGGCGGCATGGGCATGGGCATGTAAGTGCCTGCCTGCGACCCGGCATGCCCGGGTCGCGCCCGCAGTAACGCAGACGGCTCCGCTCAGGCGGGGCCGTCTGCGTTTACGCAGCGCCGAAGACGCAGGCGCGAGCATGCATCGCCGCGCACGAAGCCGCGCGAAGCGTGGGATAATCCATAGGTTTGGTAGGGAGAAAGGTCGGCGGGGAGTGAGCTGGCGCAGTGGCCGCCCGCTCCCCGGAGCCACCAGCGCGCTAGCGCTGGCGGCTCCCAAGGCCGAGCAAAAGGAGAACAGCGGGCCAACTGTATGAAGGTCCGCTTACAAATCACTTACAGCCTGGACACTATGCGGATTCTGCTGGCTGAAGACGACCCGGTAATTGCCGATGGCATCTGTCGCGCGTTGCGGCGTGGCGGCTATGCAGTGGACCATGTGGCCGACGGCGCCGAGGCCGATGCGGCGGTTTCCACCCAGGGCTATGACCTGCTGATCCTCGACCTTGGTCTGCCGCGCATGAACGGCATCGACGTCCTAAAACGCCTGCGGGCGCGCAAATCGGCGCAGCCGGTGCTGATCCTGACGGCCCAGGACGGTGTCGATGATCGTGTGCGCGGACTCGACGCCGGTGCCGACGACTACCTTACCAAGCCATTCGCCCTGCCCGAGCTCGAGGCGCGCGTGCGCGCGCTGACGCGGCGCGGTACCGGGCAGCCGCGCTGCATCGAGATCGGCCAGCTCAGCTACGACCAGGCCGATCGCGTGGTGAAGGTCGGCGGTCAGATGATCGACCTGTCGGCGCGCGAAATCGGCTTGCTCGAGGTCTTCCTGCTGCGGGTCGGTCGCCTGGTGAGCAAGGACCAGCTCGTCGACCACCTGTGCGGCTGGGGCGAGGAGGTGTCGAGCAATGCAATCGAAGTGTATGTGCACCGCCTGCGCAAGAAGCTCGAGGACAGCGGCGTGCGCATCGTGACCGTGCGCGGTCTGGGGTACTGTCTGGAAAACCCCGATGCTGCCCCTGCGGCGAAAGCCTGAGAAGGCGGGGGCGGCGCGCAAGACTGCGCCCCCAAACTCGCTTTTCGGTGAGATCCTCGACTGGATGCTCGCGCCGCTGCTTTTCCTGTGGCCGATCTCCATCATCGTCACCCATAACGTGGCGGACAGTATCGCCAATCAGCCCTACGACCTCGCGCTCGCCGACAGTGTGAGGGCGTTGGCGCGCTTCGTCGTCATCGATGAGGGGCGTGCCGTTGTCAACTTTCCGGCGCCACCGCGCGCTTTGTTTCGTGCCGATCAGGACGACGCGGTTTATTACCAGGTGGCGGATTGGCGTGGCGTGACCGTCAGCGGCGACCCCGAGATCCTCCCGGCTCCCTTGCCCGTTTCCATCGACGGCGAGCAGATCTTCTTTCGTGACGAGCTGATCCACGGCGAAGATGTGCGTATCGCCTACCGCTTCCTGCGCCTTGATCCCGCGCGGCCCGAGCTGCTTGTGGTAGTGCAGGTGGCTGAAACGCGCAACAAGCGTACGGATCTGGCTTCGCGAGTGGTCACGGGGGTGCTGTTGCCTCAGTTCGCGATCATCCCGCTCGCGGTGATCCTCGTCTGGGTCGGCCTCAGTCGCGGCATTGCGCCGCTCAACCGGCTGCAGAGCCTGATCCGGCGCCGCCGGCCGACCGATCTGTCACCGGTCGCGCCCGGCAGCGTCCCGGAAGAGGTTCGTCCCTTGATCGTCGCTTTCAACGACATGATGGTCCGCCTCGAAGAGAACCTGCAGGCACAGCAACGCTTCATTGCTGACGCAGCGCACCAGATGCGCACGCCACTGACCGGCCTGAAGATGCAGGCCGACCTTGCGCTGCACGAGACCGACCCCGTGCAGTTGCGGGAGTCGCTCACGCGTATTGCAGAAAGTACCGACCGCGCTGCCCACTTGATCAACCAGCTTTTGTCGCTGGCGCGCGCCGAGGCAAGCTTCGAGAAGCTCTATACCGTGGAGCCGGTCAGTCTCGATGCAGTGGTGCGGGAGGTGGCGCTCGAGCTTTACCCGCGCGCTCAGGTCAAGCAGATCGACCTCGGCGTCGAGGCCGGCGACACCGAACTGGTGATCGAGGGTAACCCCGTCCTGCTGCGCGAGATGGTCAAGAACCTTGTCGACAACGCGGTCAAATACACTCCGTACGGCGGACGGGTGACGGCGCGCACCCGCTTTGCGGGATCGCCGATCCTGGAGGTGGAGGACACCGGGCCGGGAATCCCAGATGTCGACCGCGAGCGCGTGTTCGAGCGCTTCTACCGTGTGCTCGGCAGCGGCGTGGATGGCTCCGGCCTGGGCTTGCCGATCGTGCGCGAGATTGCCGAGTTGCATCGCGCCACGGTGACGCTGGATGCCAATCCGGCCGGGCAGGGCACGCTGGCGCGGGTGGTTTTCCCGCGCAGCAATCTGCAGCCGCCACCGATCGTGCAGGGCGATCATGATCCGCTGGGTTGAGGCCTTGTGCCGCGCTCGAGGTCTTCCCTCGAGCGTGCATCCAGCACGTCGCGCATTTGCATTGAATTAGGCTTTGACATCGGAAAAGATTTCACTATAATGGCGTCCTCGTTGGCCAGTTAGCTCAGTTGGTAGAGCAGCGGATTGAAAATCCGCGTGTCCGTGGTTCGATTCCGCGACTGGCCACCACGATTCCCAGGACGGGCCGACACTTGTGTCGGCCCGTTTGCTTTCCGGGCTGGAATTTCGGGTCAGAAGTGGCTGATTCTGCTCAAGTTTTACGCTTGTTTCGCGGTGCTATAATGCGCCACGCCCGAAAAACCGGTTTCCGCATGCAACTCTTCGCCCTTGGCCTGAACCATCACACCGCGCCGCTCGCCATCCGTGAGCGCGTGGCGTTCCAGCCCGAGCGGCTGGATCAGGCTCTGCACGATCTGACGCATGCCGATTCGGTGCGCGAGGCGGCGATCCTGTCGACCTGCAACCGCACCGAGCTCTACTTCGCGGCCGAGCAGCCTCAGCACGCGGCCGACTGGCTGGCGCGCTTTCACAGCGTGCCCTTGCCGGAAGTGTCGCCCTACCTGTATTCCTACCCGCAGCGCGACGCCATTCGCCACGTCTTTCGCGTCGCCAGCGGGCTCGATTCCATGGTCATCGGCGAGCCGCAGATCCTCGGCCAGGTCAAGGATGCCGCGCGCCACGCCGAAGAGGCGGGCACCATGGGCGTGCTGCTGCACAAGCTGTTCCAGAACACTTTTGCGGTGGCCAAGGAGGTGCGCTCGACCACCGCGATCGGGGCCAACACGGTGTCGATGGCCGCCGCCGCCGTGCACCTGACCGAGCGCATCTTCGAGCGGGTGTCCGACCAGCATGTGCTGTTCATCGGCGCAGGCGAGATGATCGAACTCTGCGCTGCGCATTTCGGCGGGGCAAAGCCCAAGTCCATGACCGTGGCCAATCGCACCGAGGAGCGCGCGCGTGCGCTGGCTTCGCGCTTTGGTGCCCAGACCATGCGCATCGAGCAGATTGCCGACGCGCTGCCGCGCTTCGACGTGGTCGTGTCCTGTACGGCCGCGCCCTTGCCGATCGTCGGCCTGGGCATGGTCGAGCGCGCGGTCAAGGCGCGCCGCCACCGCCCGATGGTGATGGTCGATCTCGCTGTGCCGCGCGACATCGAGCCCGAGATTGCCGGGCTCGATGACATCTTCCTGTACACCGTCGACGACCTCGCCCAGGTCGTCGAGGCCGGGATGGAGTCACGCCAGCAGGCGGTGATCGAGGCCGAGCAGATCATCGACACGCGTGTCGACGGTTTCCTCAGCTGGATGGCCAATCGTGACGCGGTGCCGGTGATCCGCGCGCTGCGCGACCATGCGGAGTCCTTGCGCCGCAGCGAGCTCGAACGTGCCATGCGCCTGCTTGCCAAGGGTGAGGATCCACACAAGGTGCTCGATGCGCTGTCGCAGGGTCTGACCAACAAGCTCATGCACGGGCCCACCCGTTTCCTCAACCAGGCTGAAGGCGAGCACAAGGCCGAAGCCGGCCGCGTCGTGCGCGATCTTTTCAGCCTGCCCCGCGACCTCCATCGCGATCAACACTAGGCCCATCGGCATACGCCGGGCCGCCCGCAGGGGCGGTGCAGGCGCATGTCGCTCATCACGATGAAGCAGAGCATCCGCGACAAACTCGAACACCTTGCCAGCCGGCTCGAGGAGCTCGACCGTGCGCTCGCGGCAGAAGATGCTGCGCGTGACATGAACGTCTTTCGCGAGCTTTCGCGCGAGCGTGCAGAGATCGAGCCGGTGGTTGCGCTGTATCGCGACTACCTTCAGGCTGAAGCGGACTGCGCTACCGCGCGCGAGCTGATCGCCGAGCCCGAGATGCGCGAGCTTGGCGAGCTGGAGTTGGAGGCTGGGCTGGCGCGCATCGGCGAACTCGATGGCGAGTTGCAGCGCGCCTTGTTGCCGCGCGACCCCAACGACGAGCGCAACCTCTTCCTCGAGATCCGTGCGGGTACGGGTGGCGATGAGGCCGCCTTGTTCGCTGGCGACCTGCTGCGCATGTACACACGCTACGCAGAGCGCCAGCGCTGGAGAGTGGAGATCGTGTCGGCGAGCGAGTCTGACTTGGGGGGGTACAAGGAGGTCATCGCGCGCGTGGTCGGCGCGGGGGCGTATTCCAGACTCAAGTTCGAATCCGGCGGTCATCGCGTGCAACGCATCCCGGTCACCGAGACGCAGGGGCGGATTCACACCTCGGCGTGCACAGTGGCGGTGCTGCCTGAGGCGGACGAGGTCGAGGCCGTCGACATCAATCCTGCAGATCTGCGCATCGACACCTTCCGTGCCTCTGGCGCGGGCGGGCAGCACATCAACAAGACCGATTCGGCGGTGCGTATCACCCATCTGCCGACCGGGATTGTCGTCGAGTGCCAGGACGACCGTTCGCAGCACCGCAACAAGGCGCAGGCGATGGCTGTGCTGGCGGCGCGTCTGTATGACGACAGGGTGCGTGCGCAGCAGAGCGCCGAGGCTGCGCAGCGCAAGAGCCTGGTCGGAAGTGGCGACCGCTCTGAACGCATCCGCACCTACAATTTTCCTCAGGGGCGTGTCACCGATCATCGCATCAACCTCACCCTCTACAAGCTCGATGCGGTGATGCAGGGCGAACTCGACGAGATCGTCGCTGCGCTGACGCTGGAGCACCAGGCGGCGCTGCTCGCAGCGCTGGCGGACGACTGATGGGCGAGGAGCGTTCGGGGGTGCCGGTGGCCGGTGTCGATATCGCTGGTGCGCTCGCCTGGGCGCGCGCGCGCATCGATATGCTCGATGCGCGAGTGCTGCTGCGCCATGTGTTGCAATGCCCTGCGGCGCGCCTGGTGGCTTGGCCGGAGCAGCGTCTCGAGGCTACCGATTGGGCGGAGTACCGTGCGCTCGTCGAGCGCCGCTGCGCGGGCGAGCCGGTGGCCTACCTGACAGGCAGTCGCGAATTCTACGGTCGCGAGTTCCTGGTCACGCCCGCGGTGCTGATCCCGCGTCCGGACACCGAATTGTTGGTCGAGCTGGCGCTGGCGCACTTCGCCGGACAGCGCGGCGTGCGCGTACTTGACATGGGTACGGGGAGCGGTGCGCTGGCCGTCACGCTTGCGCTCGAGCTCGACGGGGCGGATGTCGTCGCCCTCGACCGTTCGCGCGAGGCCTTGTGGGTGGCGATGGCCAATGCCGCCCGCCTGGGCGCGAGCGTGTCCTTCGTGCAGAGCGATTGGTTCGGTGCGTTGGGGGACGAGCGCTTCGAGCTCATCGTCTCCAATCCGCCCTACATTGCCGCGGCCGATCCGCACCTCGAGCAGGGCGACGTGCGCTTCGAGCCGCGCAGCGCGCTGGCTGCCGGCCCGCAGGGGCTGGACGACCTCGCCGAGATCGTCGCCGGGGCGCCAGCGCGTCTCGTGCCGGGCGGCTGGCTCTTCCTCGAGCACGGCTATGACCAGGCTTCCGCGGCGCGGGGCTTGCTGGCGGATGCGGGCTTCGCGCAGATTGCGTCCTGGAGGGATCTGGCCGGAATCGAGCGCGTCTCCGGTGGGCGCTGGCTGGGCAGGGGCTGAGCACCGGGTGCGTCTGCGACCGGCTTTGTGCGTCCGGCTTGACGCCTTCCAGGGCCATCCCTAGAATTTCCGACTGTTTAACTCAACTTTTGCAGGTTTTTCCATGGACATCCAGGACGTCATCCGCGAACAGGTCGCCACCAACGACGTGGTGCTTTACATGAAGGGTTCGCCCCAGTTCCCGCAGTGCGGCTTTTCGTCCACCGCGGTGCAGATCCTGAAGGCCTGTGGCGTGCGCGAGGTGCTGGCGGTTAACGTGCTCGCCGACGCCGAGATCCGCCAGGGCATCAAGGATTTCTCCAACTGGCCCACCATCCCGCAGCTTTACATCAAGGGCGAGTTCGTCGGCGGCAGCGACATCATGCGCGAGATGTACGAGAGCGGCGAGTTGCAGCAGATGCTCAAGGATGCAGGTGTGTCCGACGCCGCCTGAGTCGTCGAGGCATGGCGTTGCTCGCAGTGTCGGTTTTTTTGACACTCTCGCTGCTCTGGTCGCAGGGCGTAGCAACAGCAGGGTAATTTGTTCTTGTTGTTCAGTTGTTTGCAGGGATGGGCGTGAATCTTGCTTTACGTCTTTCGAAAAGCGCAGGAATGACAGCATTCGAATCCGTGCCGTTGTTCACGCTCGCGACTGGCGAGCTGTGATACGGTGCGGTGCGCTGACGGAGATACTTGATGAATACGCCGAACAAACCCTCAGATCCTGGTGCGGAAGCTTCCGGCCAGGTCGAATCCGTGTCCGATCCCAAGCGACGCAAGCTGACTACGGCCGGTCTTGCCGGCGCGGGTGTGCTGATGTCGCTGAGTTCCCGCTCGGCGCTCGGTACCGGCTTCGGCCAGTGTGGCTCGGAGTCGGTGTCGGCGGCAATGTCTCGGCATGGCGAGGTGTCGTCATGCGGCTGCAGCCCTGGGTTCTGGTGGCGCAGCCCGCACGGGATCATCAAGTGGGGCGATACCGACATCATTCCCGCGCACTATGGTCCCTACAAGACCTTCAATTCAGTGTTCGGGGTCACGCTTTTCAAGACAACCTCCAACCGCAGGCTGATCGATCTGGGGCCTGGCAGCAACAAGGTCGCGGACTCCGAACTTGCGATGAGCAAGCTCAAGGGTTGTACTTCGCTCTCGGCCAGTCTGTTCCATGTGATCGCAGGCTTGCTGAATGCGTCCTTCTATGGTGATCGCTATCCTGCGCCAGGCTACCAGACCCCGGGCGCGGTGATCGCTGCACTGCAGACTGCGTTGTCGAGTCCCAGTCCTTGCAGCGCGCTCAATGCGCTCAAGAGCCATCTGGATGTGTATGACAAGTCTGGCGAGTTGTGGTGCTTCAACGGCGTTACCACAGGTGAGAAGGACTGGACTCAGAAGTACTGATTGACCGCGGCCCGCCAGACCGGGGCGGTATCGCGGGCCGTGCGCACGGGCGTGCAGTTTCCCTCAGGTATAGATGACCACCTTCTTTTTGAACCCGGAAGTGCGCTGGCATGCCTGGGCTGACGGTGTGGTGCTGTTTTCGCCACGCAGTGCCGAGACCGTAATGCTGCCTGGTGCAGCCGAGGCGCTTCTGCTTGACGCCGCGAGTGCCGAGGGTTGGTCCGCGGCAGCGGTTGGTGGCGAGGCTGAGTCCGCGCTGGCGGACGCATTGTTGCGACTTGCGGCGCTCCGGGGCCGGGATTGACGCTCGGAGCGCTTTCCCGGGTTGAATTGCAGCAAAGGCTGGCGGGCGCCGGGCTATTGTTGCCATGTGGCCCTTTCGTGGTCCGATTGCGTACGCGAAGCGCAGAGATCGTCGAGGGCTTGCAGCGTCTCTATCGAGACTTCCCCCTTATGCCAGAGGGGGGCTTTGTCGATTTCGAGGTCGAAGTCCGTCCGCCAGGCCTGGCTCGGCGTTTCCTGCGGCCGCAGGTCGGCTTCTACTGCGATGGTCGTGCGCCTTTCAAGCCTCTGCCGCGTCATCAGGCTTTTCCGATGCTCGAGTGGGGGCTCAACTGGGTGATCTCCACCCACGCTCACGACCATCTCGTCCTGCATGCCGCTGTTCTCGAGCGTGACGGGCGCGCCCTTCTGTTGTCTGCTGATCCGGGATCGGGCAAGAGCACCTTGTGTGCAGGCCTCGTGCATGCGGGCTGGCGCCTGCTGTCGGACGAGTTGGCCTTGCTCGAGTTGTCGTCCGGGCGTGTGCGGCCGGTGGCGCGACCGATCAGCCTCAAGAATGAATCTATCGAGGTCGTGCGCGGTCTTGGCGATGAGGTCGAGCTCAGCGCAGTATGTGCCGATACGACCAAGGGCGCCGTCGCGCATATGCGCCCGCCTGCCGATAGTGTGGCGCGGAGAGCGGAGATGGCGCTGCCGGCTTGGTTGGTTTTTCCTCGCTTCACGCGCGGCGGTCAGCTCAGCGTCGAGCCGGTCGGCAAGGCGCACGCTTTCATGGAGATGGTGCGCCACGCCTTCAACTATGGCTTCCTTGGCGCCTCTGCCTTCGACGCATTGGCCGGCTTGATCGAGCGTAGCGAGACCTTTCGCGCTGGCTATGGCAGTCTGACGCAGATACTCCCCGAGATCGACCGCCTTACCGCGGCGGATCGCTCATGAGCGGGGTCGGCGTGCTCGACACGAGCCTGATTGCCGCTGTGCTTGCCGAGCCTGGGCGGGTGGCCGGCCTCGATGCGGCGGCGTGGTCGGTTCTGATCGGACAGGCCAGAAATGCCGAAATGCTCGGTCAGTTGCATGCGCGCCTTTCGTGTGCCGCCGCGCTCCATTTTGCGCCTCAGGCGGCGCGCCGCCACCTTGATCTAGCCTGGCAACTGTCCATGCGCCATCGCGAGGCCGTGCGCTGGGAGGTGCTTCACATCGCGCGTGCCCTGCGCAAGCTTGATGTTCCTGTGGTGTTGCTGAAGGGAGCCGCTTACGCCCTCGCGGACTATCCGGCGGCGGAAGGCCGCGTATTCAATGACGTTGATATCATGGTGCCGCATGCCGCGATCACCACGGTCGAGTACGCCTTGCTCGATGCGGGCTGGATTCCGCAGATCGTCAACGATTATGACCAGCGCTACTACAGGCGCTGGATGCATGAGATTCCGCCGCTTGAACACAAATCACGCGGCACTGTGCTCGACGTGCACCATACGATCGTACCGCCGACCTCCGGTGTCGTGCCTGACGCAAATGTGCTGCTCGAGCGCGCGCAGCCCCTGAACGGTCTGGAGTCCGACAGGCTGGGCATGTTCAGGGTGCTGGCGCCGGAAGACATGGTCCTGCACTCGGCCGCGCACTTGTTCTTCAATGAGTTCCACAAGGGCTTGCGCGACCTCTACGACCTGCATCGTCTGCTGACGCATTTTGGCGATGTGCCGGCGTTCTGGACGGTCTTGCGGCGCAGGGCTTTCGAGACTGGGCTGGAGCAGCCGCTGAACGATGCGCTTCAGCATTGTGCGCGGGTGTTCCATACCGCTGTGCCTGAGGTCGAGCTGGCACAAGTCGTTCGAGCGCGGTCGTGGCGCGGCGTCGGCGCGCTCCGTGACTGGATGCTGCGCCGCGCTCTTCTGCCCGATCACCCCTCGTGCACCACATCGTCCGTCCGATTTGCGCGCTGGATGGCCTTCGTGCGCAGCCACTGGCTGCGCATGCCGCCAGGATTGCTGGCAGTTCATCTGCTCAACAAGGCCTTTCGCAGCGAGGCGTGATGCGCGGCGCACTTTGACGCCTGTCCTCAATCCCGGCGCAGCGACAGTTCCTGGTTGAGCTTGGTCGCAAGCCTCAGCGCTTCGCCCAGGTAGCCGCGCCCGAAGAGGTTGAGGTGGTTGAGCATGTGATACAGGCTGTACAGCAGCTTGCGCTGCTCGTAGTCCTCGTGCAGCGGCCAAGTCTGGCGGTAGCGCGCATAGAAGCTCGACGGGAAGCCGCCGAAAAGCTCGCTCATGGCGATATCCGACTCGCGGTCGCCGAAGTGCACCGCGGGGTCGTACGCAACCGGCGTGCCGTCTGCGAGCAGGGCTGCGTTGCCGTGCCAGAGGTCGCCGTGGACGAGGCTCTCGCGTGGACGGTAGTCGAGGAAGAGTGCGGGCACGCGTGGGAGCAGGCGTTCTCCCTGCTTCTGCAGCTCGCCGACGAAGCCGCGCTCGCGCGCAAGGGCGAACTGGGGGCGCAGGCGCTGTTCGATGAAGAACTGGGCCCAGTTCGCATTTGGCGTGTTGCGCTGGGCGCTGCGGCCGAGGAAGTTGTCGCATCGCCAGCCGAAGCTGTCGCCCGTCGTGTGATGGAGGGCAGCCAGCGCTTCGGCATAGCGGACGCCGTCGGCCGCAGAGCTCACAGCCAGCAGGTCGAGGTGCTCGAGGACGACAAAGGCGTGCTCGGCGGACTCGCCACGGGCAATGACGGCAGGCGTGCGGAACGTTGCGCTGGCTGCGATCGCGGCGAGGCCGTCTGATTCGGCAGCGAACATCGCTGCACAGGCGCGGGGCCCGACCTTGACGAAGTGGCGGCTGCCGTCGGTGCCGTAGACGGTCATCGCCTGGTGGGTGCTACCGCCTCTGGCTGGTGTCAGTTCGGCGATGTGGAAGGCACTGCCGGTCGCGTTGCGGATTGCGTGTTCGATGTCGGGCAGGGCGGGGTGGGGCGGTGTGCTCATGGGTTCGCGATGCGTGCGCTGGCCTGGGACAGGCGGGTGGCGAGGACCTCGAGGAAGCCCTGGTAGAAATGCATGCGGCAGGTGTCGCTGGCGCGTTGCAGGGCCGCTGCGCGTATGGTGATGAGCGCTGTGTCGGTGGTCGCTTCGACCGAGGCCGAGCGTATGCCGGCAGCCGCCGAGAACACCGCCACCTCGCCGAAGCACTCGCCGGTGCTCAACACGTTGAGCAGATGCCCGTGCTTGCGCACATGCGCCTCGCCTTCGAGCACGAAACAAACGGCGTCGCCGCGCTCCCCTTCCTTGAAAATCACCGTGCCGCTATGGGCACGACTGAAGCGCGACAGGCCGATGACCTCCCACAGTTCGGCATCCGAGAAGCGGCGGAAGAAGTGGATCGCGCGCAGGGCCTCGAACTTCTCTGCATCGGGGACGCTGTTTGCGGCCAGGTGCACGCCATGGTTGCGGAATGCGAGCGCGAGGTCGTGCGAGAACTCGGCCCAGTCCTGGTAGCGACGCTCGATGTCCTTTTCGGTGGCGCGACGCACGATCGCATCGAGGGCTTCGGGTACCTCGGGGCGCAGCTCCGAGGGGAGTGGTGGCGTATCGTTGGCGATGCTGTAGAGCAGGCTGTAGTTGTTGTCGTGCTCGAAGGGCAGGCGACCAGTGAGCAACTGGAACATCACCACGCCGAGCGAATAGATGTCGGTGCGGTGGTCCAGCGGCACCTCGCGCACCTGTTGTGGTGACATGTAGGCAGGCGAGCCGACGCCGGAGATCTGGGTGGTCTCGCGTGCCGTGTGCAGCGCGGCGCCGAAGTCCGAGATGCGGATGTCGGTGCCCTCCGGTTCCATCAGCAGGATGTTGGCCGGCTTGATGTCGCGATGGGTGATGCCCTGGTGAAAGGCGTAGTCGAGCGCGCGCGTGGCCTTGAAGACGATTTCTATGACGCGCTCGAAGGGGGCGAGCGTCCCTGGGGTGGCGATGGCGTCGAGTGTGCCGCCGGGTATGTAGTCCATCACCAGCCAGGCGCTGTCGTCGCCCACCATGGCGTCATGGATGCGGACAATGTGGGGGTGCTTGAGCTTGCCTGCGAAGGTGGCCTCGTTGAGAAACAGCTGGCGTAGCAGGCGGCCACGCTGCGGGTCGCTCACGATCTCGCGACGCAGGCGCTTGATGGCGACCTCGGTCTGGCGGAACGGATCCCAGGCCAGGTGGACGCTGCTGGTGGCGCCGCGGCCGATGAGGCGGCGAAGTTCGTACTTGCCGATGAACTCAGCCGTTGCCGTGTTCATCGTCGCCGCGCCGCAGCGCCTTTGTGTGCCGTCATCGAGTTGCGGCGCACTCAGCCGAGCCGGTTGCGCGCGCGTGCAACGGCGGCGCGAACCTGCTCCGGTGCGGTGCCGCCAATGTGCTTGCGCGAGGCCAGCGAGCCCTCGACCGTAAGCACGCCGAACACGTCCTCGCCCAGGCGCTCGGCTGCGCCCGGCACGTGCGCCATGGCGATGCGCAGCTCGTCGAGCGAGAACTGCGGCAGGTCGCAGCCCTTGACATCGGCTGCGCGCACCGCCAGCGCCACGGCCTCGTGCGCATCGCGGAAGGGCAGGCCCTTCTTGACCAGGTAGTCGGCGAGGTCGGTGGCGGTGGCATAGCCCTGGCAGAGCGCGCCGCGCATGGCGTCGGCCTTGACCTTGATGCCGGTGATCATGTCGGCATAGATGCGCAGGGTGTCGATGACGGTGTCGGCGGTGTCGAACAGCGGCTCCTTGTCTTCCTGGTTGTCCTTGTTGTAAGCCAGGGGCTGGCCCTTCATCAGGGTGAGCAAGGCGATCAGGCTGCCGTTGACGCGGCCGGTCTTGCCGCGCACGAGCTCGGGCACGTCGGGGTTCTTCTTCTGCGGCATGATCGAACTGCCGGTGCAGAAGCGGTCGGCGAGGTCGATGAAGCCCACGCGGGGGCTCATCCACAGGATCAGCTCCTCGGACAGGCGCGACAGGTGGGTCATCAGCAACGCCGATGCGGCGCAGAACTCGATGGCGAAGTCGCGGTCGCTGACGGCGTCGAGCGAGTTGTAGCAGACCTCGTCGAAACCCAGCTCCGCGGCCACGAACTCGCGGTCGATCGGGTAGCTGGTGCCGGCGAGCGCGGCCGAGCCCAGCGGCAGGCGGTTGGTACGCTTGCGGCAGTCGGCAAAGCGCTCGGCGTCGCGCCGGCTCATCTCGTAATACGCCATCAGGTGGTGGCCGAAGGTAACCGGCTGCGCCACCTGCAGGTGGGTGAAGCCGGGCATCGGTGTGTCGGCGTTGGCCTCGGCGACATCGAGCAGGTTCTTCTGGAACTCGGCGATCAGCGCCAGGATCTGGTCGATCGCGTCGCGCAGCCACAGGCGGATGTCGGTGGCGACCTGGTCGTTGCGGCTGCGGCCGGTGTGCAGGCGCTTGCCGGCGTCGCCCACGAGCGCGGTAAGGCGTTTCTCGATGTTGAGGTGCACGTCCTCGTCGTCGAGGTTCCAGGTGAATTCGCCACGCTCGATCTCGGCCTTGATCTGCGCCATTCCGCGCTCGATATCGGCGAGATCCTGGGCGCCGATGATGCCCTGGCGGGCGAGCATCCTGGCGTGCGCGAGCGAGCCGCGGATGTCCTGCGTCGCCATGCGCTGGTCGAAGAACACGCTGGCGGTGTAGCGCTTGACGAGTTCTGAGACGGGCTCCGTGAAGCGGCCGGACCAGGCCTTGGCGGGTTCGTTGCCGCCGGCTGCCGGCGTCGTGGTGTCTGTCATAATGGTGCCGATGAAATGAATCGGCCGGCGTATTGAAGCCGGCCCTGCGCGTGGATGTGAGGCCGTGGTCACGGCGCTCGGGAACGATGGAAATTATAAAGCAAAAGCCAGCCGGGCTTGGCCCGCCCCGCCTGCCGGATTTCCGCAATCTGGGCGTCATCCTGCGCGTGCTTGTGCTGGTGAGCCTGCTCGTCGTTCTCACCGTTGGCGTGCGTGTCGATGAGCCCGCCGAGCTGCCGGCAGCGCTGGTCTTGATGGCCGGGCAGGTGGCGCTGCCGCTGTTGCTCACCGTGCTGCTGCTCTATGGCGTGGCACCCGCATTGCTGCGCGCTGGTGCGCGTCGCGCGTGGTTCGCCGTTGTCGGCCTGGCTGTTGCTGCGGCGCTTGCGGGGGTGGTGCTGGTCGGCGGCGATGTGGTCGCCGAGGGCGCGCGCAGCGCGGTGTGGGCGGCGCTGGCCGCCATGCTGTGCCTGCTTTACCTCGACTATGTGCGCTGCCGCTATACGCCCGCGCTTGCCGAGGCGCGTCTGCTTGCGCTTACCGCGCGCATCCGGCCACATTTCTTCTTCAACAGCCTCAACGGTGTGCTTGGGGTCATCCGGACCGATCCCCGTCGGGCCGAGCGCGCCCTCGAAGAGCTTGCAGACCTGTTTCGTGCGCTGATGCAGGACAACCGCGAGCAGGTGCCGCTGCGCGACGAACTGGCGCTGTGCGAGCGCTATATCGACCTCGAGCGCCTGCGTCTGGGCGAGCGCCTGCATGTGCGCTGGGAGCTTGGCGAAGGTGAGGGCGGGCGCGAGGCCTTGCTCGAAGCGCGAGTCCCGCCGCTGCTATTGCAGCCGCTGCTGGAGAACGCGGTTTATCACGGCATCGAGCCCGCTGCCCAGGCCGGTGAGGTGGTCGTGCGTCTGGCGCGCCACGGCAAGGAGCTGAGGCTCGAGGTCGACAACCCGGTGTGCGATGCAGGTGGCCACCATGCCGGCAATCGCATGGCACTCGACAACATCCGTGAGCGCCTGATGCTGTTCTATGACCTCGAGGCCGGGCTTGAGATCAACGACGATGGCAGGCGATACCGCGTGCGCATCCGACTGCCTTACCGTACCGGGGGTGCTTTGGGAGCATGGAACGATGAAGCCTGAGGGGGGCGGAGCAGCGCCCGCACTGCGGGTCCTGATTGTCGATGACGAAGCGCCTGCACGCAGCCGCCTGCGCGACCTGCTCGGCGACATCGGTGCGGGGCAGCCGAGCCGGGTCGTGGGCATGGCGGCCAATGGCGTGGAGGCCTTGCGCATCCTGGAGGCCGAGCCGGCCGACGTCGTCCTCGCCGACATCCGCATGCCGGTGATGGATGGGGTGGAGCTTGCCCGCCACCTGGGCCGCCTCGACAAGCCGCCGGCGGTTATCTTCGTGACTGCTTACGACCAGTATGCGGTCCAGGCCTTCGACCTTGCGGCGGTCGATTACCTGCTCAAGCCCGTGCGCGCCGAGCGCCTGGCTGCTGCGCTGGGCAAGCTGCGCCCGCCCGCGCGTGTAGCCGACGCCACGCTGGCCGGCCTGGCGCCGGGCGAGCGGCGTCACTTCAGCGTCAGCGAGCGTGGGCGCATCCTGTTGCTGCCGGTGGCCGATGTGCTTTACCTGCGTGCCGAGCTCAAGTACGTCACAGCGCGCACGGCAGAGCGCGACTACGTGCTCGACGAATCGCTGGTCCAGCTCGAGGAGGAGTTTCCCCAGCGCTTCCTGCGCCTGCACCGCAACTGCCTGGTGGCGCGTGCGGCGGTGCTCGGTGTCGAGCGCGCCGGTGAGCAGGACGGCGAGGCCCACTGGGCGGTACTGCTCAAGGGCGTGGACGAGCGCCTGGCGGTCAGCCGCAGGCAGTGGCCTGCGGTCCGCCAGGCGCTTGGTGTGTAGGCGCGCGTCCTGTGCTGCGCCCTAGCCGCTGTTGCGCAAGCCCGCCGCGATGCCGTTGATCGAGATATGGATGCCGTTGCGGGTGCGCTCGTCGCTGCCGGCAGCGGCGGCGGCTTCGCGGTGGCGGCGCAGCAGCTCGACCTGGACGTGGTTGAGCGGGTCCA
>WPCG01054411.1_pt1 | contig 39901 bp, 39 predicted proteins | sample 5403311 | NCBI WGS metagenome assembly WPCG01 (sample SAMN12869467, study PRJNA574797) | sludge metagenome | isolation source: wastewater treatment of Control | place: China:Beijing | collected 2019-05-17
CCGGCCTCGGCTGGCTGGCCGAGCTTGACGCCACGGCGGCGCTGGCCGCACCGCCCTGCCCGGTGTACCGCCTGGCCGGCGAGCGCGACCCGCTGCTGGCACAGGCCGCCGTCACCGACGCCAACCGGGTTCTTGAGCACGCCGGCCACTGCCCGATGCTGTCACGGCCCGACGACCTGGCCGCGGCCCTGACGACGCTCGCCCGGCGCTGCGCGGCCGGGGCGGGCCGGGCGCCGGAAGCCGATCCCACCCGGCAGGAGAGCCCCATATGAGCGCCCTTGTGGAACGCCGCCGCGCCCCCGAAGAGGATGAGCGCGCCGCCTGGCGCCGCCGAGTGGCCCACGCCTTCTCCCGGGCCGCCGGCGACTACCGACACCTGGCCACGGCCCAGCAGACCATGGGCGAGACGCTCTGGGCCCGGCTGCCCGCCCGCGCCGACGTCGTGCTCGACCTGGGCTGCGGCCCCGGCCACTGGAGCGCCCGGCTGGCCACACGCTACGGCGACGACGCCCGGGTGCTGGGCCTGGACCTGGCACCCGGCATGCTGAGCGAGGCGCGCCGCACCCACGGGGAGCCGGTACGCTGGCTCTGCGCCGATGCCGCCGCCCTGCCCCTGGCCGACGCCAGCCTGGACCTCGTCTTCTCCAACCTGGCGATTCAGTGGTGCCCCAGCCTGGAGGACACGCTGGCCGAGCTGGCCCGGGTGCTGCGCCCGGGTGGCCGCGCCCTGATCAACACCCTGGGGCCCGGCACCCTGGCCGAGGTGGGCCACGCCTGGTCGCGCCCCGAGGCGCCGGCGGCCCTGCTGCCGCTGCGTGGCCGTGAACAGCACCTGGCCGCGGCGCGCCTAGCCGGCTTCCGCGAGGTCACCGTCGACGCCCGGGCAAGGCGTTTCCACTACCCCGACCTGCCGGCGGTGATGGCCTCCATCAAGGGCGTGGGCGCCCAGACCGCCCGCCCCGGCGCGCGCCTGAGCCGCGCCGAGGTGGCCCGGGCCCGGCGCCAGTATGAGGCGCTGCGCGAGCCCCGAGGGCTGCCCGTCACCTACCAACTGCTGACCCTGGAGCTGATCCGCTGAGATGCCCGCCTACTTCGTGACCGGCACCGATACCGACGCCGGCAAGACCCTCGCCGCCTGCGGCCTGCTGGCCCGGGCCCGCCGCGCCGGGCTCACCACCCTGGGCCTGAAGCCCGTCGCCTCCGGCAGCGACGCCACCCCCGGGGGCCTGCGCAACGCCGATGCCCTGGCCCTGCAGGCCCAGAGCCGGCCCCAGGCGGGCTCTGCCGGGGGCCAGGCCGTGGACTACGCAACGATCAACCCCTACGCCTTCGCCCCTGCCATCGCCCCCCACCTGGCCGCCCCGCGCGCCGGGGTCGAGGTGCGCCTGGCCGATCTCAGCGGCTGGCTGCGCCCCCTGCTGGCCCTGGAGTGCGACCTGACCCTGGTGGAGGGCGCCGGCGGCTGGCGGGTGCCGCTCAGCGCCCGGGAGGACCTCGCGGGCCTTGCCGCCGCCCACGCGCTGCCGGTGATCCTGGTGGTGGGGCTGCGGCTCGGCTGCATCAGCCAGGCGCGGCTGACCGCCGAGGCGATCGCCCACGACGGGCTGCGCCTGGCCGGCTGGATCGGCAGCCTGGTGGAGCCGGCTTTTGCCGAAGACGACGCCCTCTACCGCGACAACCTGGCCACCCTGGCGAGCGCCCTGCCCGCCCCCTGCCTCGGGGTCATCCCCCGGCTGCCCGCCGGCACGCCCCGGGCCATGGCCGACTCCGCCGCCGGCTGCCTGGAACTTCCCGATGTTCATTGACTTGGGAGGCGCCGTCCGTAAAATGATCGCGCCTGCCTACTCGTGCGGATGTGGTGGAATTGGTAGACACGCCAGATTTAGGTTCTGGTGCCTTCGGGCGTGGGAGTTCAAGTCTCCCCATCCGCACCATCACAAGATCCCCCGTCGCAAGACCCCTCGTTACCCTGAGTCTCCGCGTCACCTCAAGACGCTGCCCCGACGCGCCCGCGACCGTAGTCTCGCCGAGATGAACGGCCTCTTCGCGTGCCCGTCCGTTTTCCCCGCTTCCTGCTGGAGCCCGTGATGACCCCGAGCGCCCCCTCTCCTGTCTGGCATCCCTATGCCCACCTCAAGACCCAGCGCCAGGCGCCGAAGGTGATCGGCGGCGAGGGGCCGCGCTTTACCCTGGAGGGCGGCGAGACGCTGCTCGACGCCACCTGCTCCTGGTGGTGCATGATCCACGGCTACCGCCACCCGCGCCTGGTGCGCGCCATCCAGCGCCAAGCCGACGCGCTCTGCCACGTGATGCTGGGCGGCCTGACCCACGAGCCCGCCGACCGCCTGGCCCGGGAGCTTGTGCGGATCACCCCCGCCGGCCTCGACCACGTCTTCTTCTCCGACAGCGGCTCGGTGGGCATGGAAGTCGCCATGAAGATGGCGGTGCAGTACCACAGGCTGCGGGGCCGGCCGGAGAAGCACCGCATGCTCTCGCTGATGAAGGCCTACCACGGCGACACCGCCGGCTGCATGGCGGTGTGCGACCCCGAGGAGGGCATGCACTCGCTGTTCTCGGGCTACCTGCCCCGGCACCACTTCGCCCCGGCCCCCACCGCCCCCTTCGACGCCGCGCCCGAGGCGGTAGCGGCGGACCTCGCCGCCCTGCGCGCGGTGCTGGAGCGCCACCACGCCGAGATCGCCGCGCTCTTGATGGAGCCGCTGCTGCAGGCCGCCGGAGGGCTCAACATGACCTCACCCCACTATCTGGTCGGCGCCCGAGCGCTGTGCGACAAGTTCGACGTGCTGCTGGTGTTCGACGAGGTGGCCACCGGCTTCGGCCGCACCGGGCGGCTGTTCGCCGCCGACCACGCCGGGGTGACGCCGGACATCATGGTGCTCTCCAAGGGGCTCACCGGGGGGTATCTCGGCCACGCGGCGACCCTTGCCACGGATCGGGTGCATGACGCCTTCATCGGTGACTCGCCGATGCACGCCTTTATGCACGGGCCGACCTTCATGGGCAATCCGCTGGCCTGCGCCGTGGCGCTGGAGAGCCTCGCCGTGTTCGAGGAGGAGAACTACCTCGGGCGGATCGCCGGGCTCAACCGGGTGCTGGAGGAGGAGCTGGTGAGGGACGAGGCGCTGGCCGCCCACCCCGCGGTGGTCGAGGTACGCACCCTGGGCGCCACCGCGGTGATCGAGACCCGCGCCGCCACGGACCTCGCCGGGGTCGCCGACTGGGCCCGGGAGCAGGGGGTCTGGCTGCGCCCCATCGGCCGCTGGCTCTACACCATGCCCGCCTACGTCACCACGGAGTCGGAGCTGCGTCGCATCACCACGGTGATGAAGGGGTGGTTTCTGCGTTAGCGGGGCGTTACCCCCGCCACAGGGCCGCCAGCAGGGCGATGGCCACCAGCAGCACGGCGCAGAGGGTGGCGGCGTGGCGCGCATAGCGGTGCAGCATGATGCCTCCTATACCATGTCGAAACGGTCCGAATAGATGCGGGTGGGCGCCACGCCGAGCTCGATGAGCGCCCCCTCGGCGGCGTCCATCAGCGGGCCGGGGCCGCAGATGAAGTAGTCCCGCCGGCCATCGTCGGAGGGCAGGCGCCGCGCCAGCAGGTCGCGGTCCAGCTTGCCGCTCTCCCCTTGCCATCCCGCCGGCGGCTCGTCGACCACGTGGATCACCGTCAGGGACAGCCGCCCGGCCAGGGCCTCCAGCTCCTCGCGAAAGGTCGCCTCCTCCCAGCGGGGGTTGGCGTAGACCAGCCAGAGCGGCAGCCGCTCCTTCCGATCGGCGAAGGTGCGCAGCATGCTCATCATCGGCGTAATGCCGATGCCGCCGGCGATCAGCACGGCCCCGGAGGGATTGTCCACATCCGGCAGGAAGGCCCCGTAGGGCCCCTCGACAAAGGCGCGGGTGCCCACCGGCACCTCGGGCAGGGTCTCGGTGAAGTCGCCCAGCCGCTTGGCGGTCAAGGCGAGCCGGGGGCGCTCCGCCGATGACACCAGGGAGAAGGGGTGCTGCTGCAGCCGGAAGGGGGTCTCCCCCAGGGTGATCCAGATGAACTGCCCCGGCACGAAGTCGAGGCGATGCTCGCCCACCGGCTCGAGCGCCAGGGTGGTGGCGTCGCCGCGCACCGGCGCCACCTCCACCACGCGCCAGGGGCGCCGGCGCAGCCGCCAGGGCCGCAGCAGCCGCGACTCCAGCAGGGCCACGAGGGCCAGGCCGATCACCCCCACCAGGGCCAGGCCGGTCAGCACCCCCGCGGTGTAGTGCCCAACCATCAGCGCATGGCCGAGCCCCCCGGCCACCACGCCGAAGGCGAGCAGGCCGTGAAGCAGACGCCAGCGCTCGTAGGAGAGCCCCAGCCGGCCGCGCCACACCGAGCTGACCACCAGCAGCAGGGTGCCGGCCAGCAGTCCCCACAGGGTGAGGGCCCGGGCGGCCTCCTCCCGGGGGTCGAGGTAGCCGAGCCACTCCGGCCGCGCGGTCAGGAGCACCAGGGGGTGCAGCAGCACCAGCACCAGGGCGGCATTGCCCATGCGGCGATGGAACTGCAGCAGGTTGTCGAACCCCAGCGACTCGGCAAACCAGCGGTGGCGCCCCGAGACCACCGCCTGCAGGGCCATCACGCCCAGGGCCAGCAGGCCCAGCATGGCGCCGAACTCCACCCAGAGGCCGCGGCCCTCGCCCGGCGCCCGCAGCAGGGCGATGCCCATGGGCAGCAGCGCCATGCCCAGATAGAGGGCGCCCCAGCCCAGCGCCCGTCGCGTTACCTGACTCATTCACCCCTCCCTGGCCCACACCGGGTCGCCTCCATCGCGACCCGGCCACGCCACTCAGCGTAGTATCTGGGTGTCGAAGTCTCTATCCAGAAGCGGAGACGCTCATGGTGCTTGCAGGGAGAGGCCCGGTCGCCGCCGGGCTCATGGTGATACTACTGATGGGGCTGGTGGGTGGCTGCGCCCAGGCCGCCCGTCAGCTGCCGGGGACCGGCGTCGAAACCGCTCGGCTGGAGCCTGACCGGGTGGTCGCCGAGGATGGCTACCGCCTGCCGCTGCGCCACTGGCCCGCCGCGGGCGAGGCGCCCCCCGCCGTCGTGGTGGCCGTGCACGGCTTCAACGACCACGCTGGCAGCTTCGAGGTCATGGCCGAGGCCCTGGCGCCCCGGGGCATCACCACCTACGCCTTCGATCAGCGCGGCTTCGGGCTTACCGATCAGCGCCGGATCTGGCCTGGCCATGGCCGCCTGGTGGAGGACGCGGCGCTGCTGACCAGGCTGCTCGCCGGGCGCTACCCCGACACCCCCGTCTACCTGGTGGGCAAGAGCATGGGGGCTGCCGTGGTGCTGCTGACCCTGGCGGAGTACCCCGACCTGCCGGTGGCCGGCAGCGTCCTGATCGCCCCCGCGGTCTGGGGCTTCGATGCCATGCCCTGGTATCAGCGCGCGGCCCTCTGGCTCGGCGTGCGACTCGCCCCCTCGCTGAGCTTCTCGGCGAGCAGCGTGCGCCGCCTGGGCATCGAACCCACCGACGACCCGGAGATCATGGCGCGCCTGGCGGAAGACCCGCTGATCCTGCGCCGAGCCCGGGTCGATACCCTTCACGGCGTGACCGAGACCATGAGCCTGGCCCTGGCGGCGGCCGGGCGACTGCCCGAGCCGGCGCTGATCCTCTACGGCGAGGAGGACCAGGTCATTCCCCCGGAGGCGATCTGCGCCCTGCTGGAACGGCTGCCCGAGCAGGGCGAGACGCCCGGCCTGCGCCTGGCGCTCTATCCCGAGGGGTACCATATGCTGACCCGCTACACGGGGCGCGCGCTGACCGAGGCCGATCTGGCCGCCTGGCTGGTCGATCCCGCCGCGGCCCTGCCTTCCGGTCACGAGCGGACCCGAGGCGGGCTTCGCCGCAGACTCTGCCCCTGACGGGCTCCTGGCGACTACTGCCCCGTTCGTGGTTACACTGTTCCCGAGAAAAACGAGAGGGAGCGCCACGGATGAAGAAGCTGCTCATGGCCCTGGCGGCCTGCGTGGCACTAACCGCCCAGGCCGATACGGGAGCATCGCCGGCTACCGAGCCCGAGAATGACAGCGACCTACCCCCCTGGGCCGACGAGCAGATCGAGCCGCTCCACGACAGCGTCTCGCGCTGGGTGGAGACCACCTCCCGGCGCATCGATGGCTTCTTCGGCACCACCGATGCCCTGAGCATCGAGAACGACTCCTACCTGCGCATCAGCCAGGGCTGGCGCTGGAAGGAGGGTCAGGCCTTCAAGCAGGACATTGGCGCCCGCTTTCGCCTCGACCTGCCCACCACCGAAGAGCGCCTGCGCCTGGTCATCGAGAGCGATGCCGACGAGACCCAGGGCACCCTCGCCGAGCAGGACCGTCAGCTGGTGGACGACAGCCCCAGCGGCGTGGAGAGCCTGCGCATCGGCCTGAACCGCCTGAGCCGCCGCGACAAGACCGAACAGTGGAATACCCAGGTGGGCGCCGGCATCCGGGTGCGTCTGCCGCTGGACCCCTACGCCCGGGTGATCACCCAGCGCCTCTGGACCCTGGGAGACGGCCCCTGGCAGCTGGAGAGCGACAACCGCCTCTCCTGGTTCAACAAGGACGGCTACTCGACGCGCACCCGCTGGGACGTCGGCCGTCCCATTGACGAGAACCGCCACCTGCGCTTCATCAGCAACCTCCAGTGGCGCGAGCAGGTCGACACCCTGGAGGCCAGCCAGGCGGTGGAGCTCAACCGACGCATCGATCGCCGCCGGGCAATTCGCTACAGTGCGGTGGTGCTCGGCGAGAGCGCCTCCAGCCCCGCCATCGAGGACACCTACCTGCAGACCCGCTATCGGCGCGACCTGCACCGCGGCATCCTCTTCCTGGACGTGGCCCCGGCCCTGCACTTCCCCCGGGAGGCCGACCGCGAGCCCCGCTGGGCCCTGGACCTGCGCTTGGAGATGTACTTCCGCCGCGAGATCGACCGCGTGCGCCTTTGACATCGGCGCCGACGTGCTCCGGGACTGGGGCCCCATCGCCCCCGACTGAGGTTGATGCCGCCCCCTGCAACCCGCCAAGAAACGGCCCACCGATGGTATGCTGCCATGGAGACGCACGGGCCACTCTCAGCCATTCATTCGCAGGCTTCCAAGGAGGCACAATGTTCACACTCGACGGGCAGGTTGCCATTGTCACAGGGGGTGCCAAGGGAATCGGCAAGGGCATTGCCGAGGTACTGGGCGCAGCAGGCGCAAACGTCGTCATTGCCGATATCAATGAAGCGGCAGGGCGTGAGACAGCCGAAGCGCTGGGCGCCGAGTTCGAAGCACTGGATGTCACCTCGAAGACCCGCTGCCAGGCAGTGGTCGACGCCGTCGTTGCACGGCACGGCCGGCTGGACATCCTCTGCTCGAATACCGGCATCTTTCCCCAGGCCGCTCTCGACACCATGAGCGAGAGCGACTGGGAAGGCATGATGGCCGTCAACCTGCGCGGTGCCTTCTTCATGGTACAGGCCTCTCTGGCCACCATGCGCAAGCAGCGCTATGGCCGGATCGTGCTGACCTCCTCCATTACCGGGCCCGTTACCGGCTTCCCAGGCTGGGCGCACTACGGTGCCAGCAAGGCCGGCCAGCTGGGCTTCATGCGCTCGGCGGCGCTGGAAGTCGCACGAGACGGCATCACCATCAATGCGGTGATGCCCGGTAATATCCTCACGGAAGGCCTGCAGGCCCAGGGCGACGACTATCTTCGCCAAATGGCCGAGTCGATCCCGACACGCACCCTGGGTGAACCCAGCGACATTGGCCATGCCGCCTGCTTCCTGGCCTCCCCCGAGGCGCGCTTTATCACCGGACAGACGCTGATCGTGGATGGCGGGCAGATCTTGCCGGAGTCATTCGACGCCTTGGGGTAAACCGTCGCATTTTTTAACGTCGCCCCACCAGGACCCTGGTGGGGCGTTTATGTCAGACAAGTGTAGGGTTGATTAGCCGCGCTCCTGCCGCCCATCGCCGGCGCCACTCTTCCTGCTGGAGAGCACCGTCGGGATGAAGAACCTCAGCGGATTTCTGAAGAACTCATCCTTTACCCCGGCCAGCAGGATGCCGGGCTCGATCCGGCAGCCCCGCGATCTCAGGGCCACCATCAGGGCCAGGGCGAAGCTGACCCAGAGGTTGACGAAGCCGATCAGCATCACGAACAGCAGGCCCAGGAGGAAGGTGGGCCATCCCTGGAAGTCGCTGAAGCTGGCAAACCCCAGGTTGGCCGAGGAGAAGGCCACGTGGCGGATATCCAGGGGCAGCCCCAGCAGGTAGCCCACATAGCCGGTCATGCCCAGCAGCACGCCAAACAGGAAGTTGCCGGCCAGGGCCCCGTAGTTTTCGTGAAGGTAGTGGGCCAACCGCTCCCGCCGGTGGCGCGGGATACGCTGGAGCGCCGGATGGCTCACCAGCCGCCGCTCCAGCTGCACATGATCCGCCCGGTTGTCGAAGAAGCCGGCGATGATCCCGGAGCAGAAGAGCCAGAGGCCTGCGATGGCGGCGTAAAGCAGTGCGAGGCTCTGGACGGGCGAGATGGCCCTGAGCTGATAGGCGATCTGCTCGGCGTCGAGGGGCGGTGTTCCCAGCGCCGCCAGTGCCAGCCAGGTGATGGCAAGGGCGGTCAGCAGCGCCGCGGCCACGTTGCCCCACACGGCCGCCCACTGGGAGCGATTCACGTCCAGCAGCAGCCTGGCCAGCTTGCGGCTGACGGAGCGCCCCCTGCGGTTGCGCTCCACCTCGGCGGCAAAGCTCGCTGCCGTCATGGCGGGCTGCTTGGTGGCGATGGTGAAGTGCAGCAGGTGGACCAGCACGAAGCCCAGCCCGTAGTTGAAGCTCACCAGCAGGGCCTGGGGCAGCGGGGAGAGGCCCCAGGACTCGATGGTGATCTTGATCAGCGCCATCACGGCGATGATCACCCCGGCGCCGGCAGCCGTGGCCACCAGGCGCAGGTAGCTCGGCAGATCCCGGGAGATATAGTGCTCGCCGTGGTCGCTCTTGTTCTGGGTGATGCTGCGCGAGACCATCCGCGTGCTCTTCTTCCACACTGCACGGATGCTGTCCTTCTCCGCCGTGGCCAGCAGCAGCTCCTGCCAGAGACGCAGCGCCGTGCGTGTCACGGTCACGCCGTGGCCTGGTTGCGTCAGCACGACGAGCGTAGCGATCCGCCCGAGCGTATCCTCCAGGCGCTCGATCAGATGGGAGGTATGGGCCGAAGAGCCCAGGCTTCCGGCACCGCGGCGCCGGAAGCGTGCTACCTGTTCCTGACACTGATCCAGCATCACGCGAAGGTGATCGATGGCCGCACGCTCCTGCTCCGGGTCCACCTCCCCTGGCATGTTTCTCAGCTCCACGAAGGCGTGAGCCTCGCGCTGCAGGGCGATGAACGGAGAGTCGATGCGGGTCAGCCGCTCATCGATGCGCATCAGCTCCGGGTCGAGCTCCTCGGCGGCGACCCAGATGGCCAGCATTTCCAGGGCATAGAGGCACTCCTCCTCCAGGTGTGTCCGCAGCGCCTGGCTCAGCTCCTCATCCTGTGCAGCCAGCAGCACCCGCAGCAGGCGCAGCCAGCCGCTGGCAGGCAGCGTCTCGATCCAGGCCTTGTCATGGCGAGTGATCAGTCGCGCCAGCAGGTCGCGAGAGTCATCCCGGTCCAGGGGCGGCGGGTTGAGGCGGTCGTAGAGCCTCGTGGTGACGTCCCGCAAGAGTCCCTCTCGAGAGAGGATCCCCAGGCGCACCAGCGCGGGGTAGACCTCCAGGCGTGCCAGCCCCCCCAGAACTCCCTGGGCCAGGCGCCGAGCCTGGTCCGGGTCCGCCTCGAGATATGCCGCCAGGCGGTCGAGGCGCTGAGCAGCTCCATCCGGGCTGCCGGCGCGCAACCAGCCGAACAGCGCATCGAGGCAGGTCTCCAGGCGGTTATCCTCAGACAGGGAGGCCAGGGCGTCATCTAGCGGGTCAGTCACCGTCATGCGTGGGAGATATCCTTGCAGGCCAGGAGCGGGTAGATATGATGCCTGGCCCCCACGCCCTGAACCAGCGCCCGCCCACAAAAAAGCGGCGGGGGGCCCCCGCCGCCAAGCCACGATCGTTCCCGACCGAGAGAGTGCTAGATCTCGAAGCCGAGGCCGAAGTCCTCGGCGCTGATCGCCATCAGCGATTCGGCACCCGCCTCGATGGCGGCCTTGTGGGCGCGGGTGCGCGGCACCAGGCGCTGGTAGAAGAAGCGCGCGGTATCGAGCTTGGCCCGGTAGAAGGGTGCCTCCTCGGTGCCTTCGGCCAGCGCCGCGCGGGCCTGCTTCGCCGCGCGGGCAAAGAGGTAGGCCAGGGTCACGTAGCCGGCGTACATCAGGTAGTCGACGCTGGCCGCCCCTACCTCCTCGCGGTCGGTCATCGCCTTCATGCCGATGCTCATGGTCAGCTCGCCCCACTCGGCGTTGAGCTTGGCCAGCGGACGCACGAACTCGGCCAGCTCACCGTTGCCCTCCTCGGCCTGGCAGAACTTGTGGATCTCCTTGGTGAAGACCTTGAGGCTCTCGCCCTGGCTCATCAGCACCTTGCGACCCAGCAGGTCGAGGGCCTGGATGCCGGTGGTGCCCTCATAGAGGCGAGTGATGCGCGCATCACGCACCAGCTGCTCCATGCCCCACTCCTGGATGAAGCCGTGGCCGCCGAAGACCTGCACGCCCTCGTTGGTGGCCTCGAAGCCCGCCTCGGTGAGGAACGCCTTGACGATGGGGGTCAAGAGGCCCAGCAGGGTCTCGGCGCGCTCGCGCTCGGCGGCATCCGTGCCGTGCTCGACGATATCGATCATCTGGGCGGTATAGAGGACCAGCATCCGGCCGCCCTCGGCGAAGGCCTTCTGGGTCAGCAACATGCGGCGCACGTCCGGGTGGACGATGATCGGGTCGGCGGCCTTCTCCGGCGCCTTGGGGCCGGAGAGCGCACGCATCTGCAGGCGGTCCCGGGCATAGGCCAGGGCGTTCTGGAAGCTCGCCTCGGTGAGGCCCAGACCCTGGATGCCGACGCCGATGCGGGCAGCGTTCATCATGGTGAACATGCAGGCCAGGCCCTTGTTGGGCGCGCCCACCAGGAAGCCTTTCGCCGCATCGAAGTTCATCACGCAGGTGGCGTTGCCGTGGATGCCCATCTTGTGCTCGAGCGACCCGCACACCACGCCATTGCGCTCGCCCGGCTCCCCCGCCTCATTGGGAAGATATTTCGGCACCACAAAGAGCGAGATGCCCTTGGAACCCTCGGGGGCGTCGGGCAGCTTGGCCAGCACCAGGTGGACGATGTTCTCGGCCAGGTCGTGCTCGCCGGCGGAGATGAAGATCTTGGTGCCGGTGATGTCGTAGGCGCCGTCATCGGTGGGCACCGCGCGGGTCTTGATCAGGCCGAGATCGGTGCCGCAGTGGGGCTCGGTCAGGCACATGGTGCCGGTCCAGGTGCCCTCGACGAGCTTGGTCAGGTAGGTGGCCTTCTGCTCGTCGGTGCCGTGGTGGCGCAGGGCGTCGGCGGCGCCGTGGGAGAGCCCCGGGTACATGCCCCAGGCCAGGTTGGTGGCGCAGATCATCTCGTTAAGCACCATGGCAAGCGAGTGCGGCAGGCCCTGGCCGCCGTGGGCGGGGTCCGCGGCGAGGCTCGGCCAGCCCCCCTCCACGAACTGGGCATAGGCCTCCTTGAAGCCCTTCGGCGCCTTCACCTCGCCGCCCTCCAGCAGGCAGCCCTCCTGATCACCGCTCTGGTTCAGGGGCAGCAGCACCTCGCGGGCGAAGCGTGCGCCCTCCTCCAGGATCGCGGCCACCACGTCGGGGCTGGCCTCCTCGCCACCGGGCAGGCCGGCGTAGTGGGCCGGGTAGTCCAGCATCTCGTCCATGACGAAACGGATATCGCGCAGGGGGGCCTGATAGTCGGGCATCTCAACTCTCCACAATCAATGGCGCCGGCAAGCGGGCGCAGGAAGGCGGCGGCGGCCGCTTTCAAACATGTGTTTGAAATTAGCCGCCACAAGGATGAGAGTCAAGCGCTCGTTTGATTTCTCTTCTACTGCATGCGAATCCCGCCGTCCAGGCGGATCACCTCACCGTTGAGCATGGGGTTGGTGATGATCTGCTCGGCCAGGCGGGCGAACTCCTCGGGCCGGCCGAGCCGCTTGGGAAAGGGCACGGCGGCGGCCAGGGCCTGGGCCGCCTCGTCGGGGATCTCGCTCATCATCGGGGTCTCGAAGACCCCGGGGGCGATGGCCATCACCCGCACGCCGTGGCGGGAGAGCTCCCGGGCCGCCGGCAGGCTCATCCCCACCACCCCGGCCTTGGAGGCGCTGTAGGCGCACTGCCCCACCTGGCCGTCCATGGCGGCGATGGAGGCGACGTTGATGATCACCCCGCGCTCGCCATCCTCCCCCGGGGCATTCTTCGCCATGGCGGCGGCGGCCAGGCGCATGACGTTGAAGGTGCCCACCAGGTTGATGTTGATGGTGCGCATGTAGGCGTCGAGGTCGGCGGGGTTGCCCTCGCGGTCGACCAGCTTGGCCACGCTGACCACGCCGGCGCAGTGCACCACCCCGGCCAGGCCGCGGCCATCGCCGAGCGCGACGGCGGCGTCCACGGCGGCCTGGATGTCATCACCCGAGGTGACGTCACCGCGCACCGCCCGGGCGGCATCGCCCAGGCGCTCGGCGTGGGCCTCCACGGCGCCGGAGAGGTCGCAGAGCACCACACGGCCGCCGGCGGCGACCAGGCGCTCGGCGGTGGCCGCCCCCAGCCCGGAGGCGGCACCGGTGATCAGAAAGGTATTGTCCTTGACGTGCATCGCGTATTCCTTGTTGAAGTCGGGGCGTCAGACCGGCGTCTCGGCCTTGTCGACGGCGTCGGCGCGCAGCTTGAAGCGCTGGATCTTGCCGCTCGGGGTCTTGGGCAGCTCCTCGACGAACTCGATCACCCGCGGGAAGGCGTGGGTGGAGAGCCGCTCACGCACCTGCTGGCGGATCTCCTCGGCCAGCTCGTCGCTTGCCTCGAAGCCCTCGCGCAGCACCACGTAGGACTTGATGATCTCGCCGCGGATCTCGTCGGGCTGCCCCACGGCGGCGGACTCGGCCACCGCCGGATGGGTCATCACGCTGTTCTCCACATCGGTGGGCCCCACCCGGTAGCCGGCGGTGGTGATGATATCGTCGTCGCGGCCGGCAAACTGAAAGGTGCCGTCCTCGTTTCTGATCACCACGTCGCCGGTCAGATAGTAGCCCTCGGCGAAGGGATGCTTCTCCTGCCAGGTGTAGCCGGGAAAGAAGAAGGCCGGCGAGTTCTCGATGTCTACCGCCAGCACGCCCGGCGCGCCCGGGGGGAGCTCCTTGTACTCGGCATCGAGGATCGCCAGCCGGTAGCCCGGCATCGGCACGCCCATGGCACCGACATGCTTGGGGTGGCCCAAAGCATGGTGGTTGTTGCAGGTCATGCCGGTCTCGGTCTGGCCGTAGTGGTCCATGACCGGGCAGCCCAGAGATTTCTCCACCCAGCCGACCACCTCGGTATTGAGGGGCTCGCCGGCGGAGCTCGCCGCGCGCAGCGCCAGCGTCTGGTGGGCATCATCGAAGAGCCCCGAGGCCTTCATCAGCCGGTAGGCGGTGGGGGCGGCGGCGAAGTTGGTGATGCGGTGGCGCTGCATGAAGGCGAGCGCCCCCTCCGCGGTGAAGCCCGCCTCGCAGAAGTGGGTGGTCACGCCCAGCAGCAGGGGGCCGGCGATGGCGTAGTAGAGGCCGTAGGCCCAGCCCGGGTCGGCCATGTTCCAGAAGCGGTCGCTCTCGCGCAGGTCGACGGCCAGCTCCATATAGAGGGCGAAGGCCGGCATGGCGGAGAGCGGTACCGCCACCCCCTTGGGCTTGCCCACGGTGCCGGAGGTGAACATCTGCAGGAAGGGGGCATCGCGGGAGAGGCGCGGCGGGTTGGCCTCGATCGGCGAGTGGGACAGCGCCTCGGCCCAATCCAGATCCTCGGCGTGCTCGGCATCCGGGCCGCCCACGGCGAGCACCGGCGGGCACTGGGTCAGGCCGTCGAACTTGAAGCGGTTGGCGTGATCGGTGATCACCAGCCTGGTGTCGGCGCGGCCCAGACGGTAGTCCACGGCATCGGGCCCGAAGGCGGTGAACAGCGGCTGGTAGACGGCGCCGATGCGCCAGGTGGCCAGGATGGCGACCAGCAGCGCCGGCGAGCGCGGCAGCATGCAGGCGATGCGGTCGCCCACGCCCAGGCCACGCTCGGCGAACCAGCCTGCCAGCCTGGCACTCTCGGCCTCCAGCTCGGCGTAGGTCAGGGTGTTGACGTTGCCCTGGGTGTCCTCCTGGACCAGGGCCAGCACGTCACCGCGGCCGGCGCGCAGATGGCGGCCGCAACAGGACTCGAAGGCGTTGACCTTGCCGTCCCGGTGGTCGTCCAGGCGGGCGATGACGTCATCGATGGAGAAGTTTTCGAGGTAGGTAGGATACTCGGGCAGACCGGCTTGCGGGCTCATGACAATCCTCTTTGACACTATTGTGGTTATTGTGGGCTCGGGATATTCAGTTAACGTAAGCGTCAACCTAACAAGCGCTAGGTTCAAGCTAGCGAGTCGAGGGCCGCAGGGCAAGCTCGGGAAGCCCCCTGGCGACTAGACCATGGTCGAGCGAGCCGATGGAGCCGGCCTGGGGGGGGTAGCAGCGAGGGCGCAGGGCGAGGGGCAACCCGGCGGGCAGCGCCCGCGGGAAGCGGCAAGGTCGGGGGAAATGCCAGGTGCGGAGGCGCAGGCCTCACGCGGGGTGCCGGGTGATCATGGCGACCAGTTCGTCGGCCAGGTCGTCCGGCGTTCGCGGCCCCCTGGGGTCGTACCAGCGCACGGTCCAGTTGAGCGCCCCCATCACGAAGCGCGAGACCAGGAAGCGGTCGCCGTGGATCAGCCCCTGGGCCAGGGCAGCGTCGATCACCTCCTCCCAGAGCGCCTCGTAGGCATCGCGCAGGTGGCTAAGATGGGCGCGGGCCTCGGGGTCGAGGCGCCGCCACTCGTAGAGGGCCACCACGTGGGCGTTGCGGTCCGTGAGCAGGGTCTCCAGATGGGCCCTGGCCATGGCGCGCAGCCGCGACTCCGCATCCGGGCCGCACTCCACCAGCGCCTGGCGCGCCATGGCCAGGGCGTTGTGGGTCCCCTCCTCGATCACCGCCGCGAGGATCTCCTGCTTGTCGCGGAAGTGGTGGAAGAGGCTGCCCGACTTGATGCCCATCTCCTGGGCCAGCATGCGCACCGTGGTGCGGTCGAAGCCCTCCTGGACGAACAGCTGGGCGGCCAGTCGGGTAAGCTCCTTGCGACGCGGGGACTCATTGATTACATTCATCGACGTTTACACTAGCGCTTGCTTGGTTGACCCTGAGAAAAGCACAGCCCCGCCGGCGGGTCAACGCGGCGCGGGCCAACCTACAATCATAATCACAGGGCGGCGCACGCCGCACGACGCCACACCGGGAGAATTACCATGAGCCACGCCAACGATATCGTCTTCCTCGCCGCCACTCGCACCCCCATGGGCGGGATGCTCGGCAGCCTCTCCAGCATGACCGCGCCGGAGCTCGCCGCCGTCGCCATCCGTGCCGCCATCGAGCGCGCCGGCATCGAGGCGTCCAGCATCGACGAGGGCATCCTGGGCTGCGTGCTGCCCGGCGGCGTCAAGCAGGGCCCGGCCCGCCAGGCCATGCGCCAGGCCGGCATCCCCGATGGCACCGGCGCCACCACCATCAACAAGCTGTGCGGCTCCGGCATGAAGGCCACCATGCTGGCCCACGACCTGATCCGCGCCGGCAGCGCCGAGGTGATGCTGGCCGGCGGCATGGAGTCCATGTCCAATGCCCCCCACGTGCTCACCAAGGCGCGTACCGGCTATCGCCTCGGCCACGGCGAGCTCAAGGACCATATGTTCCTGGACGGCCTCGAGGACGCCGAGACCGGCAAGCTGATGGGGGTCTTCGCCCAGGACATCGCCACCGCCCGCGACTACAGCCGCGAGCGCCTGGACGACTTCGCCATCGCGTCGCTGGAGCGCGCCATGGCGGCCACCAACGCCGGCCACCTGGACGCCGAGATGGCCCCGGTCACCGTCACCACCCGCAAGGGTGAGAGCGTCGTCGAGCATGACGAGCAGCCATTCCAGGCCAAGCTGGACAAGATCCGCTCGCTGCGCCCCGCCTTCGCCAAGGAGGGCACCATCACCGCGGCCAACTCGAGCTCCATCTCCGACGGCGCCTCGGCGCTGATCCTGGCCAGCCAGGCAGCAGCGGATCGCCTCGGCGCCAAGCCCCTGGCGCGCATGCTTGGCCATAGCACCCACTCCCAGCACCCCAGCGAGTTCACCATCGCCCCGGTGGGCGCCATCGACAAGCTGATGAAGAAGCTCGACTGGACGGTCGAGGACGTCGACCTGTTCGAGATCAACGAGGCCTTCGCGGTGGTCACCCTGCTGGCCATGGACGGACTCGACATCCCCCATGACAAGGTCAACGTCTACGGCGGCGCCTGCGCCCAGGGCCACCCCATCGGCTCCACCGGCTCGCGCATCATCGCCACCCTGATCCACGCCCTGCGCACCCGCGGCGGCAAGCGCGGCATCGCCAGCCTCTGCATCGGCGGCGGCGAAGCCACCGCGGTGGCCATCGAGCTGATCGACTGATGCAGGCCGTGACCCTCGAGACCCCGGCGGGCGACCTTCACGTCGCCCGCTGGCGGTCGGAAACGCCCGAGCCGGCTGCGCCCCCCATCGTGCTGCTGCACGATTCGCTGGGCTGCGTGGGGCTGTGGCGGGACTTCCCTACCCTGCTCGCCCTCACCACCGACCGCGAGGTGATCGCCTACGACCGCCGCGGTTACGGGCGCTCGGCGCCGTATCCGGGGCCCCAGCCGGCCAGCTTCATCGCCGATGAGCCCCGCGACGCCTTCGCCCGTGTGCGCGAGCACTTCGCCCTGGAGCGCTTCGTGGCCCTAGGCCACAGCGTGGGCGGCGGAATGGCGGTGGAAGTGGCCGGCCAGCACGCCGACGGCTGCCAGGCGCTGATCACCGTGGCGGCTCAGGCCTTCATCGAGCCGCGCACCCTGGCCGGCATCCGCGAGGCCGAGGCCGCCTTCGCCGAGCCCGGTGCCCTGGGGCGGCTTGAGCGCCATCACGGCGACAAGGCCGAGTGGGTGCTGCGAAGCTGGGTGGAGAACTGGCACTCAGAGGCCTTCGAAGGCTGGCAGCTGGACGCCGCCCTGGCGCGGGTCTCCTGCCCTGCCCTGGCCATCCACGGCGAGCACGACGAGTACGGTTCCCTGGCCCAGCCCCGGCGCATCGCGGCGCTCACCCCGGGCCCCGCCGACCCCGTCATCCTCCCCTGCGGTCACGTGCCCCACCGGGAGTGCCCGGAGCGGCTCGCCGCCATCGTGGCGGCGTTCCTCGCCGGCCGGCCCTGATCTTCGGGGCCGCCTCAGGCCCCCATCAAGCCCCCATCAGGCGCTCCAGCGCGAAGGCCAGCAGAAGGCTCAGCGCCAGCATCGGCAGCGACCAGCGGTGAAACTCCCCCCATAGCCCCGGTCGCTTGCCCAGGCGCAGGGCGATCAGGTTGGCCAGCGACCCGATGGCCAGGCCAAAGCCCCCCACGCTCACCCCCCAGGCGAGCGGGCGCCACTCGCCGGCCACCTCAGCCAGCAGCAGGGTGGCCGGCACGTTGGAGACCAGCTGGGAGATCGCCGCACCGCCGGTCAGCAGGCCGCCCGGCCACGCCGGCACCGTGGCGAGCAGCCGCTGCATCCACGCCCACTCGCCCAGCAGGCCCAGGTCAATGAACATCAGCACGAAGACCAGCAGCAGCGGCCAGTCCACGCCCATGAATACGCGCCGCGCCAGCAGCAGGCAGAGCCCGCCCACCGCCAGCGCCGCCGGCAGCGCCTGGCCGCCATCGGCCAGCCACAGGAACAGCGGATAGCCGGCCAGCGCCAGCCACATCAGCCGCGGCCGCGCCGGCGGCATGGCGATCGCTTCGTGCACCTCGATGCGCTGCGCCGGAAAGGCCAGCGGCACCAGCGCCAGCAGCAGCAGGGTCAGCCCGGCCCCCAGCGGCAGCATGGCGAGCAGGAACTCCCCGAAGCCCACCTCATAGGCCTGCCAGAGATAGAGGTTCTGGGGATTGCCCACCGGGCTCAGGGTCGAGCCGGCGTTTACCGCCAGGGCCTGGAAGACGATCAGCCGGCCGATGGGCAGGCGCGCCACCGCATCAAGCCCCAGGATCAGCGGCACCACGACGAAGAGGGCCACGTCGTTGGTGACCACCGCCGAGAGCAGCGCCGAGAAGAGGATCAGGGCCGCCGCCAGGCGCCGCTCGCCGTGCACCCGCTCCAGCAGCGCCCGGCCCCAGCGGGCCAGGTAGCCGCTCTCCTCCAGCAGCCGGCTGAGCAGCATCAGCCCGGCGAGTGCGGCGATGGTCGGCCAATGCACCCGGGCTACCAGCGCCGATGGCCCCTCGGGGTTCGCTAGCCACAGCAACGGAAAGGCCACCAGCAGCACCAGCAGCAGGCGGTCGGCGGCCAGGCGCCGCAGGAGCGACAGGACGGGACTCATCGCCGCGGTGCCACCAGGCGGTCGAGGCGCAGCCGCTCTCGGCCGTCGAAGAGCCGCCGGCTGCCCGCGGCCACCGCCGCCAGGGTGCCGAACCCGGTGCCGAGGGTGATCGCGAACATGATCAGGATCTGATATTTCACCGCCAGCCCCGGGGCGGTGCCGGCCAGGATCTGGCCGGTCATCATCCCCGGCAGGCTGACCACCCCGGCGGCGGCCATGGCGTTGATCATCGGCATCAGGCCGCTGCGCATCGCCTCGCGGCGAATGTCGCCGATCGCCACCTGCCAGGGCTGGCCGAGCATCAGGCGGTTCTCGATCACCGCTCGCTGGCGCCAGGCGCTGTCGGTGAGGCGATCCAGCGCCAGGGCCACGCCGGTCATGGTGTTGCCGAGCAGCATCCCCAGCAGCGGGATGGCGTACTGGGGCCGATACCAGGGGTCGGGGCCGATGATCACGGTCAGGACCAGCACGGTCACCGTGAACGAGGAGAGGAACATCGCCAGGGTGCCAATGCCGAAGGCCCAGCCGCCGCCCAGGCGGCGCTTCTGCCGCGCCATCACCTCCCGGCCGGCGATCAGCAGCATGGCCAGCGCCATCAGCACCACCCACAGCAGCCGTTCGGCGGCGAACAGCGCCTCCAGCACCAGGCCGATCAGCCCCAGCTGGATCACCGTGCGCAGCGCGGCAATCAGCAGGCTGCGGCTCATCCCCAGGCGCAGGGCCGCGGTACAGCCTGCCAGCCCCACCACCATCAGCGCGGCCAGCGCCAGCTGCCACCAGGCCAGCGGGATCACCTCCATGGCGCCACCTCCTCGGCCCGAAGCTCGCTGCCGTCGATCCGCCAGTGGCGGTTCGCCACCCGGGTGATCTGGTTGCGGTCGTGGGCCACCCAGATCACCGGCCAGCTGCGCTGGCGAATACGCTCGACCAGCCAAGCCTCGACGCGGCGGGTGGTGGCCTCGTCGAGGTTGGCCGTGGGTTCATCGAGCAGCAGCGCCGAGGGCGCCTGGCCCAGGGCCCGCAGGAGCGCCAGGCGCTGCTTCTCGCCCGAGGAGAGCCGGGACACCTGCCAGTCCAGCACGGCGGCCTCGAAGCCGAGCGCTGCCAGGTCCTCGGCGGCAGGAGGCGCCGAGAGATGCTCGCCGACGCTGTCCGCCCACCACTGGCTCTCCGCCGGCACCAGCATCACCCGGGCACGCCAGGCATGGGCGGGCAGCGACGACTGGGCGAGCTCTCCCAGCCACACCTGGCCGGCATGGGGCTCGAGGTCGGCCACGGCACGCAGCAGCCGGCTCTTGCCGGAGCCGCTGGGGCCGGAGAGGCAGTGGATATCACCGGGCGGGACGGCCAGCGACACGTCCGCTAGCGTGCCGATACCGACGCCGTCGAGTCGCAGGATCGAGCTGGTGGTCACGGGGCATCCTCAACGTCTGGAGGCCGCATCATAGCAGCCCGTGATGGTTATCGGTGGGCAGGGCAAAGCCTGCTAGGGTGGGAGACACCATGTGTCATGAGGAGCCTCCGCCATGCCTTACTACCTGGTCTTCCTGGGCTCGTCCCGCGACAGCACCCCGCCCGCCCCTGCCCGCCTCGGCCTGCGGGTGGCCCGCGCCTGCGTAGCGCTGCTCGAGAACGAGGGGGCCAGGGTGGAGCTGATCGACCCGCTGGACGTGGAGATCGGCGCCATCTTCAAGCCGCACTTCGCCTATGCGAAATCGAAGGTGCCCGAGGCGCTGGAGACCCTGGCCGGCAAGATCGCGGCCGCCGACGGCTACGTCATGGTCAGCCCCGAGTACAATCACTCAATGAGCCCGGCGCTCTCCCACCTGCTCAACCACTTCGGCAGCTCGCTGTTCGCCTTCAAGCCCAGCGCCATCGTCACCTACTCCGCCGGCCAGTGGGGCGGCGCCCGGGCCGCAGTGGCAATGCGCACCTTCCTCGCCGAGCTCGGCTGCCTGCCGGTCTCGGCGATGATCCACGTGCCGAAGGCCCAGGAGGCACTCGACGAGGACGGCCGCTTCCGCGAGGACCCGGACCGCTGGACCGGCTACTTCGGGCGCACCCTGGGGCAGCTCATCTGGTGGGCCGAGGCCGCCGCCGAGCAGCGTGGGAAGCAGGACCCGACCGAGGCCTCGCCGGCCTTTCAGCGCGCCCCGGACCAGCGCAACGCGCCGTGAACGCGGCGAGAGGCGTGCTTCGATTGGCCAAGTACCGTCGCGGGCCGTAGAATATATGGAAAACCATATATCTTACGACCAAAGGATTTGTCCATGAGCACTCCCCAGCAATCCCAGGCACCCAGCGTCGCCGAGGGCATGGGGCGCTTCGAGCGCTATCTCTCGGTATGGGTCGCCCTGGCCATCGTCGCCGGGGTACTGCTCGGCCAGTTCGCCCCAGCGGTGCCCGAGACGCTGTCGCGCTTCGAGGTGGCCCAGGTGTCGATCCCGGTGGCAATCCTGATCTGGGCGATGATCTTCCCCATGATGGCGCAGATCGACTTCGCTGCGGTGCTCGGGGTACGCCGCCAGCCGAAGGGACTGGTCATCACCACCACGGTGAACTGGCTGATCAAGCCCTTCACCATGTTCGCCATCGCCTGGTTCTTCCTGATGGTGGTGTTTCGGCCGTTCATTCCAGAGGAGCTCGCCAGCCAGTACCTGGCCGGGGCCATCCTGCTGGGGGCGGCGCCCTGCACCGCCATGGTCTTCGTGTGGAGCTACCTGACCCGGGGCGACGCCGCCTACACCCTGGTGCAAGTATCGCTCAACGACCTGATCATGCTGTTTGCCTTCGCGCCCATCGTGGTCCTCCTGCTCGGCATCTCCAATATCCAGGTGCCCTGGGACACGGTGGCACTGTCGGTCTTTCTCTATATCGTGATTCCGCTCGCCGCCGGCGTCCTGACCCGGCGCGCCCTGATCGCCCGCCGCGGCGCCGAGTGGTACGACAACGTCTTCATGAAGCGTATCGGCCCGGTGACGCCCATCGGGCTGATCGTGACCCTGGTGCTGCTGTTCGCCTTCCAGGGCGACGTGATACTGGCCAACCCCCTGCATATCGTGCTGATCGCCATCCCGCTGATCATCCAGACGGTGCTGATCTTCTTCATCGCCTACGGCTGGGCCAAGGCGTGGAAGGTGCCCCACAGCGTGGCGGCCCCCGGCGCGATGATCGGCGCCAGCAACTTCTTCGAGCTGGCCGTGGCCGCCGCCATCGCCCTGTTCGGCCTGCAGTCCGGCGCGGCGCTGGCCACTGTGGTGGGGGTGCTCGTCGAGGTGCCGCTGATGCTGGCGCTGGTGCGCATCGCCAACCGGACCCGCCATCACTTCCCGGCCGCCGCCTCGCCCGCTGCCGAGACAGCGCGCTGAACACCGGCAAGGAGCAGAGCATGGGCATCGCCATCAGCCGCAGGGCAAGGGAGTTCATCCAGCGCAAGGGGGGCGCAGTGACGGTGCGCCTCTCGCCCCGCCACGGCTGCTGCGGCGGCATGGCGAGCCTCGCCGTGGCGGATGCCATTGCCCCTGACGACCCGCAGGCCTACCGGCGCGTCGAGCAGGACGGCCTGATCCTGTTCATTGCGCCGGAGCTGGCCGATGAGGGCCTGATTATCGACGTGGAGGGTTGGGGTCTCTTTCGCCATCTGTATGTGGACGGCGCGCCGCTGTCACGCTAGACCCACTTGGTCTCCACGGTTTCTTAGCGAAGGGCTTGCCATGTCTGACTCCGACACTCCTACCGCTCCCCGCCGCCTGCTGGCCATGGCCCGGGAAAACCCCGAGCAGGTGCGCTGGCTGGGTGCCGTGGTGGGGATCTTCCTGCTGATCTATTTCCTGCCCGCCGGCACGGCGCGCTTCGACAACGCCGTGCTGGAAGGCATCCGCCTGACCCACTGGTACGCCCGGGAGCATGTGATCCTCTGCCTGCTGCCGGCCTTCGTGATCGCCGGCGCCATGGCCACCTACCTGAGTCAGGGGGCGGTGATGCGCTACCTGGGGCCCAACGCCCCCAAGCCGGTGGCCTTCGGCATGGCCTCCGTTTCCGGCACCCTGCTGGCGGTCTGCTCCTGTACCGTGCTGCCGCTGTTCGGCGGTATCTACCGGCGCGGAGCGGGCCTGGGCCCCGCGGTGGCCTTCCTCTACTCGGGGCCGGCCATCAACATCATGGCCATCGTGGTCACCGCCAAGGTGCTGGGGTTCGAGCTGGGGCTGGCGCGGGCCGGCGGCGCCATCATCTTCGCTGTGGTGATCGGGGTGATCATGCACCTGATCTATCGCCGGGAGGAGCAGGCCCGGGCGGCGGCCAACGGCCGCGGCTTCGAGGGCGAGCTCTCCCGCCCCCTGGGCCAGGTGGCCGCCTTCTTCGGGCTGATGGTGGGCATCCTGGTGTTCGCCAACTGGGCCGTCGCCGACAGCCCCGCCTGGATGGCCATCCACGGCTGGAAGTGGCAGATCACCGCCGTGCTCGCCGGCCTCTTCGCCCTGCTGCTGATGCGCCGCTGGGGCTGGCCCCTGCGTCAGGTCGCGATCCTCGCCGGCGCCGTGGCGCTGGCCGCCCTGCTGGTGCCCGGCGTGCCGGAGCTGGCCTTCGCGGTGAGCATCATCGGCCTGATGCTGATCGCCACCCTGCGCGACGAGGACCGCGAGTGGGCCGAGCAGAGCTGGGACTTCACCAAGCAGATCATGCCGCTGCTGCTGGTCGGGGTCTTCGTGGCCGGGCTGCTGCTGGGCCGACCCGGGGAGGAGGGGCTGATCCCCTCCGAGTGGGTGGTGCTGGCGGTGGGCGACAACAGCTTTCGCTCCACCTTCCTCGCCTCGCTGCTGGGCGGCTTCATGTACTTCTCGACGCTGACCGAGGTGCCCATCGTCCAGGGCCTGATCGGCAACGGCATGGGCAAGGGCCCGGCGCTGGCGCTGCTGCTGGCGGGCCCCGCCCTGTCGCTGCCCAACATGCTGGTGATCCGCACCATCATGGGCACACAGAAGACCCTGGTCTACTGTGCCCTGGTGGTGGTCATGGCAACCTTCACCGGCTATCTCTACGGCCAGCTGTGGCCGTGATACCGACATCCCCCGAGGAGAACGCCATGAAACTGAGCATCTACGGCAAGGGCTGCAGGAAGTGCGACCAGCTCACCGAGAACGCGAAGCAGGCCGCCGAGGCCCTGGGCATGACGGTGGAGATCGAGAAGGTCACCGACATGAACGCCATCATCGATGCCGGCGTGATGAATACGCCGGCCCTCGCCATCGACGGCGAGCTGGTCACCGAGGGCAAGGTGGCCAGCGCCGAGGAGCTGGAGACGCTCCTCAAGGGGTGATCAGCAGAGCGCGGCACACCGCTCCGGACGGTTGCCCATGCCCGCCAGGCGCTGCTGCAGCAGGGCGAGCCGCCCGGCCTCGCCCTGCTCCGCGGCGGCGAGCACCGCCTCGACCCAGGCCGGCAGCCCCTCGCCCAGGCGATAGTAGACCCACTGCCCCTCGCGGCGATCGTTGAGCAGGCCGCAGGCGCGCAGCTGGGCCAGGTGGCGCGATACCTTGGGCTGCGACTCCTCCAGGGCGTGGGTCATCTCGCAGACGCAGAGCTCACCCTCCCGGCGGATCAGCAGGGTCACCAGCAGGCGGGTGTCGTCACCGAGGCACTTGAACAGGCGAGAAGGTGCAATCATCGAGGGCTCACCATATCGGGCAGGGGATGCCCGCTATGGTACCCCAGGCATTCCGCCGTCGCTCACCCCGCTGCCCTCGGCGCGCCGCTGCTGGCGGCGCTTGACCGCCACCCAGAGCTCCAGGCGGCCGCGAATGTCGCGCAGCGCCCGGGTATAGGCCGTTGGTCCCTCGTGCAGGCGCGGATCGGGGATATCCCAGTAGATCAGCTCGTCCGTCCTGCCCTGCCAGTCGCGACAGCGCTGCTGGGCCTTTTCGCAGAGGATCATCACGGCATCGAAGTGGCGGTCGGCATAGCGCTCGATGGGCTCGCTGGCCAGGCCCTCCGTCGGGATACCGAACTCACGCAGCGCCGCCAGGGTGTGCTCGTGGGGCGTATCGGGCTCCACCCCGGCGCTGAAGGCCTCGCAGAGATCCCCGGCCATGTGGTTGAGCAGCGCCTCCCCCATCAGCGAGCGCGCCGAGTTGGCGTTGCACAGAAACAGCACCTGAAGCTTCCTGCCCATCACGTTCTCCTCAACCGAAGCGTCCGGTGATGTAGTCATGGGTACGCTGGTCGCCGGGGTTGGTAAAGATCCTGTCGGTGCTGTCCACCTCCACCAGGTCACCCATGTGGAAGAAGGCGGTACGATCTGCCACGCGGGCGGCCTGCTGCATGTTGTGGGTCACCATGATGATGGTATAGCTCTCGGAGAGCTCGTCGATCAGCTGCTCGATCTTCGCCGTGGCGATGGGGTCGAGGGCCGAACAGGGCTCATCCATCAGGATCACCTCTGGCTGGACGGCGATGGTCCGGGCAATGCAGAGGCGCTGCTGCTGACCGCCGGAGAGACCGGTGCCCGGCTGGTCGAGGCGATCCTTGACCTCGTCCCAGAGGCCCGCCTTGCGCAGGCTGCCTTCGACGATATCGTCCAGTTCGGCGCGGCGCCTCGCGAGGCCGTGGAGCCGCGGCCCGTAGGCGATGTTCTCGTAGATGGTCTTGGGGAAGGGGTTGGGCTTCTGGAAGACGATGCCCACCTGGGCCCGCAGCAGCACCACGTCCAGGCTGGGCGCATAGATGTCCTGCCCCTCCAGGGTCACGTCCCCCTCCACCCGGCAGCCGGGAATGGTGTCGTTCATGCGGTTGAGGCAGCGCAGGAAGGTGGACTTGCCGCAGCCCGACGGACCGATAAAGGCGGTCACGGAACGGGGCTGAATCTTGATGTCCACGTCCTTGATGGCGTGCTTGTCGCCGTAATAGACCTGAACCTTCTGGGCGACGATCTTGGGTTCTGCGTGGGTCACGCCGTTCTCCACTTTTGCGCTGACATTCATCGGTAATCCCTTTCTTACCAGCGGCGCTCAAAGCGGCGGCGCAGGATGATGGCAACCAGGTTCATTACGATCAGGAACACCAGCAGCACGATAATGGCTCCGGATGCGCGCTCGACGAAAGCCGGGTCACCGCGCTGCGTCCAGTTGAAGACCTGAACAGGCAGGGCAGCTGCCGGCTCGAAGAAGCCTTCCGGCGGAGCAGACGGGAAACTGCGAACAAATGAAACCATGCCGATCAGCAGCAGGGGCGCGGTTTCACCAAGGGCCTGAGCCAAGCCAATGATCGTTCCAGTCAGGATGCCGGGAGCGGCAAGCGGCAGCACGTGATGAAAGATCGACTGCATCTTCGACGCACCGACCCCAAGCGCCGCATCCCGGATGCTCGGCGGCACCGCGCGCAGCGCAGCACGGGTGGCAATGATGATTGTCGGGATCGTCATCAGCGTCAGGACAAGACCGCCAACCAGCGAGGCCGACTGGGGAAGACCGGCAAAATTGATGAAAACAGCCAGGCCAAGGATACCGAACACGATTGACGGAACGGCTGCCAGGTTCGAGATGTTGACTTCAATCAGGTCAGTAAACCAGTTCTTGGGGGCAAATTCCTCAAGGTAGATGGACGCCGCCACGCCGATCGGAACCGCCAGGACAAGAACAATCATCATCATGTACATGGAGCCGAGGAAGGCGATACCCAGACCTGCCGCTTCAGGGCGCAAGTCGGAGGCATCCGGCCCGAAGAAGAAGCCCCAGTTGAAGCCTTCATACATCATGCCGGCTGCGCGCATTCTATCGGCGAGTTCCAGCTGCTCAGGCGAGATATTGCTATCCAGCTTCGCGCTGTCCATCGTGACGCGGCCCTTGAAGTAGCCATCGACACGGCCATTGGCGTAGGTCTTGAACTTGATTGTCTGGCCGACAAGGTTCGGATCCGCCAGCACCATGTTGCGCAGTGTCGCCGGTGCTTCCTTGGAGACGAGATCAAAAATTTCCCTGTCGGACAAACCGCCGGTCTCAATGCCCGCACGGTTCAGAGCCTCCAGAAGCGCCTTCTGGATTACATTCCCGTAGCCGACCGTGCTGACCTTCTTCATCTCCTCAAGATCCCGCTGACCCGACTTGTCGAGGGCGGATTCCGTCAGCTGCACATCGAACTCAACAAAGGCCTGGTTGAATGCAGCAAGGCCACTGGAAAGCACTGAAGACAGAAGGATGACGAGGGACATCAAGCCAATGAAAATGGCCGTCATTCCATAGAAGCGGAACCGGCGCTCTGCCGCATTTCTCCGCTTGGTCCGTGCATCCGGGTTATAGATCGATTTGAACGGAACAGTATCGACGCTGGTCATTCGTATTGCTCCCGGTATTTACGGACGATGTAAAGAGCGGCGACATTCAGTCCCAGAGTGAAGACAAAGAGCGTCATGCCAAGCGCGAAGGCGACCAGTGTCTCCGGTGAGGCGAACTCCGTGTCACCTGTCAGCTGGCTGACGATCTTCACTGTAACGGTGGTCATGGCATCGAACGGATTGAGCCCCAGCTTGGCTGCAGCTCCGGCGCCCATCACCACAATCATGGTCTCGCCAATGGCGCGGCTTGCTGCCAGAAGGACGGCGCCGACAATGCCCGGCAAGGCCGCAGGAAAGACAACTTGCCGGATCGCCTCGGATCTGGTGGCCCCAAGGCCATAGGCGCCGTCACGCAGAGACTGGGGAACCGCATTGATGATGTCATCCGAAAGTGATGACACGAAGGGAATGAGCATGATGCCCATCACGAGACCGGCAGTCAGCACCGACGACGACGAATTGCCCAGGCCCATGGGCTGGGCGAAGTAGTCGCGCAGGAAAGGGCCAACCGTAATCAGGGCGAAAAGGCCGTAGACGATGGTCGGGATACCCGCCAGCAGCTCAAGCAGCGGCTTGGCGATGCTTCGAACCGGCTTGGACGCATATTCCGACATGTAGATTGCCGCATAAAGGCCAACCGGCACGGCAAACAGGAGCGCGACAGTCGAGACATACAAGGTACCCCAGAGCAACGGCAGGATGCCCAGTTCGGAGCCGCCGCGGAACTGCGGATTCCAGACCGTACCGAAGAAGAACTCGGTCGCAGGGTACATGTTGAAGAAATTATAGGTCTCAAACAGCAAGGACGACACAATGCCGAAGGTCGTCAGCACGGCGACGAGCGATGCAGCAAGAAGCATTGAACGCGTAAACTGCTCGGAGACATTTCTGGCGCGGAAGTCCGGATTAATCCGGAAAAACGACCAGACAAGCCCGGCGGCCGCAACCGCAATCACCGCAATGGCCATCATGAACCGGGAGGAATTGGTCATCGCGCGGTATGACTTGGCAGCCTCAAAGACTTCGCTGCGCACATCGGCACCGAGGGCAACCCCTGCCTGCGCCATGCGGCCGCGAATGAGGCTGAGATCACCGCGCATTTCCGCGATGCTTTCCTCAGACAGATCACCACGGCGGGCAAGAACCTGCAGCCCGCCGGCAATACGGCGAACGTCGGTCATCACCAGTGTCATGGCGGTCGAGCTGTCGGATGACGCCTCCGGAAGACTCCGCGACGCCGCTCCTTCAATAATCACCGGCGACAAAAACAGCCAGGCAGCCATCAGCACGAGCGCCGGAACGGCCGTGAACAGAAACACAACCGTGCCATAGTGGCCCGGCAGCGAATGCAGTTTCCGTCTATCTCCGCCAACGAGAGCCACCGCCCGGCTTCTGCCAGCGAACGCCCCAACAAAGGCAAGAGCAACAATTATAAGGAGAAGGGCACCGAGGCTCATGAGCTATCCAATCCACAGAGCAAAGGGTGGCGCTATTGCGCCACCCTGGTCTTCCATAGGCTCGAACCGCTTACTTGAGCGGACCCATGACGACTTCGTCAGCAACGGCCTTCTGGGTCGCAGCCAGTTCCGGATCGGAAACGAGGCCGTACTGAGCGAGCGGGCCATCCGGACCTGCGATATCGTCGGAGACGAAGAACTCGACGTATTCCTTCAGGCCCGGGATCACGCCGATGTGAGCCTTCTTCACGTAGAAGAACAGCGGACGGGAAACCGGGTACTCACCCTTGGCAATGCTCTCGACCGTCGGAACGATGCCGCCCATGGTCGCAACCTGGAGCTTGTCGGTGTTGTTCTGGTAGAAGGACAGACCGAACACGCCGATACCATGCGGGTTGGCAGCAACGCGAGCCAGGGTCTCGGTGTAGTCGCCGTCGATGTCGATGGACACGCCATCGGTGCGCAGCGCCATGCAAGCCTTGGCAGCAGCCTTGGCGTCACCACCGTTGGCAGCCTTCAGAGCTTCTTCGATGCCGTTGGCCTTGCAGCCAGCGTGCAGAACCTTCTCGTCGAACACTTCGCGGGTGCCATGCTTGGTGCCCGGAATGAAGGCGAGGATGTCCTGCTCCGGCAGGTCAGCGCGCACATCGCTCCACTTCTTGTTCGGGTTGGCAACGAGCTGGCCATCCTTCACGACCTGGGCGGCCAGAGCGGAGTGCCAGTCAGCCGGGGTGAACTCGAACTTGTTTCCGTTGATGTCGGAAGCAAACACGATGCCGTCATAGCCGATGCGCACTTCCATGAGCTCGGTGACACCGTTGGCGTTGCAGGTGTCGATGTCCGACTGCGTGATGCGGCTGGAGGAGTTCGCGATGTCGATGGTGTTCACACCAACGCCTTCGCAGAGCTTCTTGCGGCCAGCGCCCGAACCGCCGGATTCCACGACGGGGGTCGGGAAGTCGGTGTTTTCGCCGAAAGCTTCAGCAACGATGGAAGCATAGGGCAGAACCGTCGAGGAACCGGCGATCTGGATCTGATCACGAGCCTGAGCGGCGCCGGCGACTGCGGTGGCGGCAACCGCGAGGGCAACCGTGCTTACGAGGGTTTTGAACTTCACTTGACCACTCCCTTTGAATGTCAAGGTTTTTGGGCGCGCCACCCAGCCTCCCCTGAGGCCCTGGCGACGAGCGGAACCTAACGGCCGCAGATGAGACTTCTATGTCAGTTCCATATCACTTTTGTGACAATTTAAGTTATTGATAAAATTGAATAATTTTTCTGAAGTCACCCCAATAAATGCCGTTTTGTGACATTGGCGGGCGAGTAGGGCCGCTCCGGCTGGAACAGCCTGTCAGACCGGGAGCATCTTGTTAGCCGGCAGCGCGCCAGGAACCCTGCCGGCAGCGCCCGCAGCAGCGGAGAGCGGCAATGCCTCCCATCCCCTCTTGAAAAGCTGCGGTCAATGGGCCGCCGCCAGTTCCTCAGCCAGCTTCTCGTTTTCGAGCCGCTGGTGCTTCGGCAGCGGAATGAGGCCCTTCCCGGCCAGATAACCGCCCGGTCCCAGCGCCTTTTCAGACGCAAATTCAAGGAGATATTCTTCAAGCCCCGGGATCTTTCCCAGATGCTCCTCCTTCACGTAGAAATAAAGCGGCCGGGACAGGGGATAGGTGCCAGCCGCAATCGTGACGGCGGATGGCTCGACACCGGAGATCTTCACGGCTTTCAGCCCGCCGCGGTTCTGGTCCAGGAAGGAATAGCCGAAGATGCCGAGGGCCCGCGGGTTCTGCTCCAGCATGGCCACAACGAGGTCATCGTTCTCGCCCGTCTCCAGAAAGGCCCCGTCCTGCCGCAATTCATGACAGGTTGCGCCCTTCAGCCCGAGGCTTCCTGCATCGGCAAGTGCGGAACAGCCCTGCTCCATGGCAATTTCGACGAATGTATCGCGTGTGCCGGAGGTCGGCGGCGGACCAAGAATCTCGATGCGCTTGTCCGGCAGCTCTGCGCTGATCTGACGCCAGGATTGAAAGGGATTGTCCAGCAAACGGCCTTCCACAGGCACCTTGCGGGCGAGGCCCAGAAAGAGCTGTTCAAGGGAAAGATCCATGTCTTCCCCGCTTGCGGCTCCGGCAAGCACGATGCCATCAAAGCCAAACCGGATCTCGACCGGCGTGACGCCATTTGCGCGGCACTCCTCCAGTTCGGCCGGCTTCATCGGCCTTGAAGCGTTGGTGACGTCGGGTGTCGCGTCCCCCGCTCCGGCACAGAACAGCTTGATGCCGCCTCCGGTGCCGGTGGATTCGATGACCGGAAATTTTCCGCCGTTCTGAAGGGAAACCCGTTCGGCGACCGCTGCCGCGAAAGGATAGACCGTCGAGGAGCCGACAATCTGCACCTTGTCACGCGCCTGTGCAGGCAGGCCAGCCCCCACGAGGGCGGGCAGAAGCAACGCAGCTCCAAGATAATGTCTTGTCATGCTGATGATCTCCGGCGTGCAACTCAAGCGCGGGATCCGTCACGGGGACGGCCGCTTCGGCAGGACTGCCTATAGCACATGTCCTAATGAGACGATGTGAGAGTTGCATGACGCCTTGCAGATTTTGACGGATCAACGTGAGGCTGCAGCCCCGGTCTGTCCATCTGCGGGGAAGGTGATCGAGAATGCCGCCCCCTGCCCCGGCTGGCTTTCGATATCCAGGCGGGCCCGGTGCCGGGTGAGGATGTGCTTCACGATGGCAAGCCCGAGGCCGGTGCCCTTCATGGCGCGGCTGGAGGCGACATCGACGCGGTAGAACCGTTCGGTGAGCCGCGGCAGATGCTCCGACGAAATGCCCTCGCCATAGTCCCGGACGGTCAGTACCCAGCCCTGCCCGCTTCCCTGCGGACGAACCGAAACATCGACACGCTTGCCGGTGCTGCCGTATTTCAACGCATTTTCCACGAGGTTCTCGGTCACCTGGATCAACTCGTCACGGTCACCCCGGACAACGGCCTCCTGCTCGGGCACATCCACGTGCACCTCCATGCCAAGCTCGCGCGCCAGCGGAGACAGGGCGTCATTGGTGTGGCGCACGGCCTCGCGCAGATCCACCAGCTTGTCCGGACGCACATGGGCTTTCAGCTCGATGCGGGACAGGGACAGGATGTCATCGATCAGGCGGCGCATCCGGTTCGCCTGTTCCAGCATGATGGCAAGGAACCGCTCCCGCGCCCGCTCATCGTCCTTGGCCGGCCCCTGCAGGGTTTCGATGAAGCCGGTGAGGGATGCCAGAGGCGTGCGCAGCTCATGGCTGGCGTTGGCGACAAAGTCGGTGCGCATGCGCTCCAGCCGGCGCTGCTCGGTCAGATCCCGCAGGGCCACCAGCAGAAAGTCGGGCATGGCGGGTTCGTCCTGCCCCGGCTTCAGCGAGGGCAGATAGATCGGCGCGATACTGGCTTCAAACCAGGATTCGGTCGGCACTTTCTCCGCCCATTCGATCCGTTCCACCGTGCCTTGCGAGCGGGCGCGGTCGAAGGCCTCCAGCAGGGATGGCGTGCGCAGGCCGAAGGAAATCGGGTCCCCCGGGCGGACGGCCGGATAGTGCTCGCGGGCCAGCGTGTTCACATAACGGGTGATACCCCGCCCGTCGGCAATGAAACAGGGCATGGGCAGCGCGTCGGCCGTAACCTTGATGCCGGTTCCGGGCCACATGCGGCGCAGGTCGCGCTTGTTCTCAAGCTGCAGGGCACGAACGGCATCGCTGCGGCGGGGACCGAGGGCTGCGGCCAGAAACACGGCGAAGAAACCGCAAAGCACGGCCAGAAGCGGAATACGGAAGACGGCCCAGAGCAGAATCAGCACGGCGCCGGCCGTGAACAGCACCCAGCGCGCATCCTTCAGGCGCTGCGACGGCCTTGCCTGCAGCTCGCGCGGAGGCAGCTTCTCGTCTTCAATCTGTGTATTGGTCATCGCGAACCTGCGCCTGCTTCCGCCCCGCCGCTCCCACGGAATATCATGAGCCGGTGAAATAACCCGGCTCTATGTCACTCACACGACAAAAACCAGATTAGCGTATCGAACCAACGCCCAGATGAATGTCCCGTGTCATTTTGACGGCATTTCACATGTTCTGTCACTGTGCGAAACGGCAGGCGCCCCCTGGCCCCGGAAGGCTGATGCGGGGAGCGGCCGGTGCTGCCGGGCGAACGGAACTCATCCTGAGGTGATGTAGCGTGAAGAGGCGGCCTTCGTCAGGGCTTCCAGCAAACGCGGCCAGCCAGCCCCGGAGGCCATGAAGGCTCGGTAATCCTCGCCTGCCGCGCCATGGCGGATGAAATCCCCGTGGCTGACTTCAAGGCGCGTTGCCTCCCCGGCATCGCGGAAGGACAGCACCACCCGGCTTGCTGCGGAAGGATCGGCAACCGGCTTTCCGTCCGGGCCGATTTGCCAGGCGAGCCGCAGATAGAGCGGCGCTTCAATGGACAGGACCGTGCCCCAGATGATCCGCCGGCCATCCTCGCCCACCCGCGAACAGGCCCCGCCCAGATGCGGATCAATGAGGACGTCCTGCGCGGACTGGCCGAAGAAGGGATCATGCCTTGGCCACCAGGAGGCAATCCTGTCCACAGTCAGGGCAAAGGCCGCCTCGCGCTTGAGGGGAAGAACGGCTTCCAGGGAAAGAGCATGTTCGGGCATGGGGCCTTGCCTGTCCTCATCTGGCTGGTCGTGTGAGCGGCCGCGCGCACCTCTCCTTCGGGGAAAGACAGCGCCGCCCATCGCTTTCTAACCCGTCCACATTACCGCTTCATGCCAGTGGCGCCAATGCGACCGGTCAATCAAAACGGGAAACGGTTGTGTGCCGGACCTGACAATTGCTTGACTTGACTTGTCCTGCGCTGAACAGATGCACAGGAACAGGCGATAGCAAGGCTTTGAGATGCTGACGCATCACGCCTTGAAATTGCTCAGGCGCCGCACGGCTTGCCCCCTCCAAAGAGACCGGTGATGACGAAACTGCAGCACGATCTTTCCTTCGATCCGCGTCATGGCGAGCCGGTGGAAGTAGCCCCCGGCATCCGGCGGCTGACGGTGAACAATCCCGGCCCTTTCACGTTTCACGGCACCAACACCTATCTGATCGGCGAGGGCGAGGTGGCCGTGCTGGACCCGGGCCCGGAGGATGAGGCGCATCTGCAGGCCATTCTGGCGGCCACCCGCGGCCAGAGCGTCACGGCCATTCTCGTCAGCCACACCCACAAGGATCACTCGCCCGCCGCCGCGCGGCTTGCCGCGCTCACCGGTGCTCAGATACTCGGCTGCGCGCCCCACCGGCCAGCCCGGGCACTGCATGGCAACGAGGTCAATCCGCTGGATGCCAGCGCCGACATGGACTACCGGCCGGATCGGCAGCTGGCTGACGGAGAGCGCTTCACCGCCGGCGGACGGCTGTTCGAGGCGGTGGAAACCCCCGGCCACACGGCCAATCATCTCGCCTTCGCCCTGCCGGATGACGGGTTGATGTTCTCCGCCGATCACGTCATGGCCTGGTCCACCTCCATCGTCGCTCCTCCGGACGGATCGATGCAGGCCTATCTCGCCTCACTCGACAGGATGATGGAGCGCAGCGAGAGCCTTTATCTGCCCGGCCACGGCAACCTGCTTCACGCGGCACAGGACTACATGGCTGCCCTGAAGGCACACCGGATGCAGCGGGAGGCAGCCATCCTCGGCGTGCTGCAGCGCCTTGGACAGTCGAACATTCCGCAGATCGTTGATGCGGTCTATGCAGGTCTTGATCCGCGCCTGAAGGGGGCGGCGGCCCTCTCCGTCTTTGCGCAACTGGAGCGCCTGGTGGAGACAGGAGCGGCGCAGTGCGACGGAGAAGCACGGCTCGAAGGGCTCTACCGGGCGGCGCCCTGAAAGCTCGCGCCTTGATATCAAGGCTCTGAGATGCTGACGCATCACGCCTTGAAATTGCTCAGACGCCGCACGGGCTCGACCACCCCTCAATGAGTCAAGCTCATCGAGGGGCGATATGACCCTGCACCTCATCCCCCTGATAAATCTCGTCGAACTCCGGCTCTGCAGCGGCAGGCTCCGGTGCCTGATAGGGTTTGAAGCCTGGCAAAGGCACTGGCCTGCCCGCGTCCTCTTCCGGCCGCTCGGTCAGGAGCGGCAGTTCTTCGGCCTGTGCACGGGCCTCCTCGGCTTCTTCCTCAGTGACGTTGAGGCGGCCGATGCTCCCGTAGGCCTCGGTCAATGCCGCATCAAGATCCCGGTAGAAGCTGCGGATCTGCTGGGCATTGAAACCCAGATCATGTGCGGCGAAACGCGAGCTGGCCCGCACATCGAGGATGGATCCGGTCACGTCAGGCTCCACGCGCACGGATATGCCGGCCGGAAGGCCGATGAGCGGAACCCGGGCGATCGCCTGCAGCAGGCTGGGAGAATCGCGCATGTCCGGTGGCAGTTCGGTGACGATTTCCCAACCGTTCTTTTCCATCACCTTGCGCACAGCCGCATGCAGATCGACCGGCTCCAGCCGGAAGCGGCGCGAGACGATTTCCGGATAGGCCTGCGTCTGCAAGGCAGCATCGAAGCGCGGCGGCGCGAGAGCATCACGGGCAGACAGTGCTTCAACAGCCGGAGGCGGATCGGATGGGTCGGTGCTGATATCATTGAGCTGGGGAAACATGTTCCAGCCCGCAGCCAGCAGCGTCAGCGGCACGAGCAGGACAAGGCCGTAGAACACCGCGCGCACAGCATCGCCGACGCCGGTCCCGCCGCGCTGCCACCACAGGAAGATGGCCGTGATGGCCAGACCAAGGCCGGACAGCCCAAGAGCGGCGCCGAGCAGCAGGCTGAGTTCAAGCTGGTTGGCTGCGATGACCCCGCTTCGATAGGCCACGGCAGCGGCAAACAGCGTCGGAACGCCCATTGCCGCCATGAAGCGTGAGGCGCGCCCAAGTTCAGAACGCGGAACGGGATACCGCTTTCTCACCACCTGCTCCCCTGCCCGGCCCAGTTGGGCCCGTTGCCGGAATGGCCGCCGGAAGGCGGCATCCCTATCTGGGTGCCGTCTGCCGCCGTCAAAAGCAAGAGCAGAAACGCCGTCCCCGGCAAAGAGACGGTGTTCAGTGCGCCGGCATCATTGCATCCAGCCAGTCCAGAAGATCATCAAGACCGGTGAGAACGTGATCCGCATGCGGGGCCAGAATGTCTGCACCAATTGTCCCGGTGGCAACGGCCACGGCAACGGCACCGGCCTGGCGCCCTGCATGCATGTCATGCAGGCTGTCCCCCACCATGGCAACCTCCTGCGGGTGCAGGCCGTTCTGCTCCTGGAAGGCCATGACCATGCCGGGCGCAGGCTTTGCCCCGAAGCCGCTGTCATAGCCATAGATCTGGGCAAAGCACTGCTCGATGCCCAGTGCGCGCATCTGGGCGCGGGCGGAGCTTTCCGTGTCGTTGGTGGCGATACCGAGGATGTAGCCAGCCTCATGCAGCGTCCGGATCGTCGGCTCCAGTGCCGGGAACGGCGCAAGGCTTTCAAGGCCATAGGCCTTCAGATGCGCTTCGATCTCGCGCAGGAGTGCCGTGGTATCGGCAATGCCCATCACCTGGGCCCATTCGCCGATGACCGCATCATTGGCCCCCGCCACGAAGGGAGAATGCGGCTCAAACAGGCCGGTTTCCAGATTGAAGGCGGTGATCCGCGCCAGCTCGGTCTTCACCAACGCATTTCCGGCGGCCATCGTGTCGAGCAGCCGGGCAAAGGCGGGCGACCAGGTCTGCTGGAAGTCGATCAGCGTGCCGTCCTTGTCGAACAGGATTGCCTTGACCGGGGTTTGCGGCCGTGTGCTCATGCCTTGCATCTCCGATGCCCGGGGCCGGACATGAAAGGCCGGAGACGGGACCAAACTCTGTTGCGGGCTGATTCCGCCCTTTTGCGCAGACAGACATGACTTGCCCGCCCATGCAAGACCCGTCTGAAAGGGGAAAGCGGTTTCCTTGGATTTTATCCCGCCGCATCCGTCAATTTGCCTTTGCCGCCTCTGGAACGGCCATACGGGGCATCAGCCTTTTCAAGGCGTGAGCGGATTGTAACAAGACGACATTTTATTTGACCGGCATTTGCCTTCAACTCGCCTTACCCAAGGATTAAGTTTTTACCAGACGTAAACTGTCGAAGTTTACGCTTTAGTCAGTGTCTTTCCTCTGTGTTTTTCAGGGAAAGGCAAGAAAAAACCCGCGCGAAAGCCACATAGATGCCGCAATCGGGCATCACTGAGCGCGCCATTCAACGCCCAACGGACCAGAAACAATGTCGACCCTTGCAAAGCAGACCCCGAAAGCCGCCGCCGCCCCGAACCTTGCAGATCTCTACAAGCCGCTGGGCATTCAGGCCGTGACGGCTGCCGCCATGTGCTTCAAGCAGAGCAAGGCCGCCAAGGCCGGCTCCAACCGCAAGTAATGCGCATGACCGCTGATTTCTGAGCCGGGCATCTGAGGAGGGTGCCCGGCTCTTGCTTTTTCTGCCCCCTTCCGCGCAGGGCGCTCTTTCACATGCGCCAGTGCCTGTCGTCTTTCTGTCATGGTGGAATCGTATGCGGCGTGGCATCGTCACCCCGGCGCATCGGGCGGGAGTTCCTTCATGATCATTGCATACACACCATCAGCCGCCGCCATGGTTAGGGTTGAAGTGAAAGGTGGCGAACAGATACCGCCGTCTGCAGTGTGGATTGACCTGTTCAATCCCACCTTCGAAGAACAGCGGCTGGCGGAAAAACTGATGGGCGCAGAGATCCCGACGCGGGAGGAAATCTCCTCGATCGAAACGTCGGAGCGGCTCTATGAAGAACCCGGCGCCATCGTCATGACGGCGGTGCTGCCCATGGCCGCACGGATGCCTGATCCGCGCACCTCATCCGTCACCTTTGTCCTCAGTTCCCGGCGGCTTGTGACCGTCCGCTATGGCGAACCCCAGTCGATCCAGACCTGCGCCCGCCGCGTCCAGCAGGATGGCACCATCCCGCGCAATGGCCCCGGTGTGCTGTTCGTGCTGCTGGATATCATCTGCGACCGCTGCGCCGATGTGATGGAAGAAGCGTCGGATGCTTTCGACCGGATATCGATGCAGGTGTTCGAGGAGGGCTTGAGTTCGCGCAAGGCCGAGACCTACCGTTCCGCCATCCGCACGCAGGGGCGCATCGGTCTGCAGGTCGCACGCATGCATGATGTCTGCGCCAGCCTGACGCGGCTGTTCCTGTTCCTCTCCGCCCGCTCAACACGGGTGAACCTGACGGACGAGCAGGTGGCGGCCTGCAAGATGCTGGGGCGTGACATCAACTCGATCAAGCAGCATGCCGATGCGCTGGATGCCAAGCTGAGCTTCCTGCTCGACGCAACAGTCGGCCTGGTCAATCTGGAGCAGAACCAGATCATCAAGATCTTCTCGGTTCTTGCTGTCGTGTTCCTGCCGCCGACGCTGATTGCCTCGATCTACGGCATGAACTTCGCCAAGATGCCGGAGCTGGAATGGGACTGGGGTTACCCGTTTTCGCTCGGCCTGATGCTTCTCGCGGTTCTGGTGAACTTCCTCTATTTCCGCTGGAAGAAGCTGCTCTGATACCAGGGCTTTCGATGCTGAGGCATCACGCCTTGAAATTGCTCATGCGCCGCACGGGCTTATACCGGCTCCCGATGAGTCAAGCTCACCGGGAGCCGGTATGTCAGGGCAGCTTCCAGTAGCTCACGGATAGAGACGGGCCTTCGTCCATGCTTCGCCTTCCGATGCCCGGGTGAATTTCACCCGGTCATGCAGGCGGAACGGGCGGTCGTGCCAGAACTCGATTTCCACCGGCACGATGCGCAGGCCTGACCAGTGGTCCGGGCGGGGAATGTCGCCGATGCCGAACTTGGCCGTGTAGCGCGCCACTTCCTTTTCCAGTGCAAAACGGCTTTCCAGCGGGCGGGACTGTTTCGAGGCCCAGGCCCCGATGCGGCTGCCGCGCGGACGGGACTTGTAATACTCGTCTGCCTCTTCCGGGCTGACCTGCGTGACCAGCCCGCGCACCCGCACCTGGCGGCGCAGCGACTTCCAGTGGAAGCACATGGCGGCCTTGCCGGCCGACAGAAGCTCGCGCCCCTTGGCGCTTTCCAGATTCGTATAGAACACGAAGCCGCGCTCATCGAAATCCTTCAGCAGCACCATACGCACATTCGGCAATCCACTGTCATCGACCGTCGCAACCGCGACCGCGTTGGGGTCGTTGATCTCTTTCTCCGTGGCGTCCGCAAGCCATTCAGCAAAAAGCTGAAACGGTTCCGCTACTTCCGTGAAGTCACCTTTTGTTAACGCTTCCGGGGGAGTGTTTACTGTATGGGTCATCGGCTTTCACGACTGGTTCTGATGGGCGCTTTGCCTCCAGGCGGGAAGGTCCGACCCGGGGAAAGAAGGGCTTTTGTGATGCGTAACCTTTCATATCCCCGGCCGCTTTCCAAGCGGCTGGTTCCGCTTGGTGTGATTTTGTCACTGGGCTGGATTGCGGCTGGCTGTTCGCAGATGTCAGCCACGCTCGCCACCAACGACATGATCGCGCCGCTGGATCTGACCAATTCCATCAATGGCATGCCCACGGATGCCAGTGCGGGCGTTGAACCGGCAGACCGCAAGGCCATCGCTCTGGCGCTTGCCGAAACCGCGCCCGCCGGGGGCGGCGAGGTCGAAATTCCCTGGCTCAACCCCGAAAGCGGGAACTCCGGCACCATCACCAAGGTGTCCGGTGAAGGCGCGCAGGTGCCCGGCTGCATGAGCTTCCGCACCACAGCCAACACGTTTCAGGGGGTGAAGGCCTATGAGGGAAGCGCCTGCCGGGATGCGCGCCAGAACCTTGCCGTCATCAGTCTTGCCGCACTTGGGGTTTGAAAGAAGATATTCCGGCGTTGCATGAGCTACGTGCAAGCTTGTACTGGCATCATTTCCTGTCGCTTCCCATATGAGACGTGACTAGACTTATCAGGCGTCCGGATGCTCCGGGCGCCTTCACCACATAGCGGACTGACAATGAAAGACCCTTACTCCGTTCTTGGCGTAACCAAAACGGCAAGCGAAGCGGACATCAAACGGGCCTTCCGCAAGCTTGCAAAGCAGTATCACCCGGATCAGAACGCCAATGATCCGAATGCACAGGCACGCTTTTCCGAGATCAACCAGGCCTATGAGATCGTGGGTGACAAGGAGAAGCGCCAGAAATTCGACCGGGGCGAGATCGGCGCCGACGGCAAGCCGCGCTTCCAGGCGCATGGCTTTGAAGGCTTCGACGGCTTCCGCGAAGGCTCCGCGCGTGGCGGTGCCGGCGGCGGCTTCACGGGCGGTGCCTTTGACGACATCCTGAACGACATTCTCGGCGGCTTCGGTGCACGCCGTGGCGGCGCGGGCGCAGGGCCCGGCGCAGGTGCCGGGGCGCGCGGCTTTGCCGGGGATCCGGGCGCAG